>OHBJ01000078.1_pt1 | contig 44111 bp, 34 predicted proteins | sample 1577241 | NCBI WGS metagenome assembly OHBJ01 (sample SAMEA3541594, study PRJEB24748) | human gut metagenome | biome: human gut; feature: human-associated habitat; material: faeces | place: China | collected 2012 | reverse complement strand
ACGATTGATTTTATGCCGGCGGTGTACTGGAAGTAGAAGATTGTAAAATAAGATGTAAAAAGTAGAGAGGGAAAGAGGAATTAAAATGGGAGCTGGAATCAAGATGGTGGCGAACAATAAGAAAGCCTACCATGATTATTTTATCGATGATAAATTCGAAGCCGGGATCGAGTTATTCGGTACCGAGGTTAAATCGATCCGCATGGGTAAATGCAGCATCAAGGAAGCATTTATCAAGATCGAGAGCGACGGTCAGGTGTATGTATTCGGCATGCATATCAGCCCATATGAGAAGGGAAATATCTTTAACAAAGATCCGCTGCGTGTGCGGAAACTCCTTCTCCACAAACTGGAGATCCGCCGCCTGATGTCAAAGATCAAAGAAAAAGGATATACGCTGGTGCCGCTGCAGGTGTATTTTAAGGGAAGTCTCGTAAAAGTAGAGATTGGTCTGGCACGCGGTAAGAAGCTGTATGATAAGAGAGACGATCTGGCGAAAAAGGACGCGAAGCGGGAGATTGACCGGGCGTTTAAGGCGAGACAAAAATAAAAAAAAGATTCCATCTATGTACCGACTGTACCGACCCCCAAAAGTTAGACCTAAAAATCTAACGATTGGAGGTCGGTATTTTTACGGCTAAATATTTTTTTGAACTTAAAATTCTGTTTCGTTGTAAAAACAACTGAATTTCTGCCGGTGTTTTTTTATAATACGCTTGTAAAGCTAAGAAAGACAAAAAGCCGGCAGCCTGGAAGTGCGCGAATGTGTTCTTGAACGTGAGGGTGCCGCAGGTTAGAAATAATGGCAGTTGATTGCAGAACAACGAAAAGGAGTTATAAAGTATGGAGCGGAAAATGTTTTGTTACCAGTGTGAGCAGACGGCAGGCTGTACGGCCTGTACCGGCAGTGCCGGTGTGTGCGGCAAGAGAGCGGACACCGCCAGGCTGCAGGATAAGCTGACGGGTGCGCTGATTGGCCTTGCAAGAGCGACGGAAGGCAATGAATACCTGATTACCGGGGATACCAGCAGACTTGTATTGGAAGGATTGTTTACCACGGTAACAAATGTGAATTTTAACAATGACACCATCACTGAATTGATCCGGCGGGTTGAAAAAGAGAGAGAACGCCTGGTGCCTGATTGTTTCGTGTGCACGGTCTCCTGCGGCAAAAATAACAATTATGATATGAATAATCTCTGGGAGGCAGACGAGGATGTCCGTTCTCTGAAATCGCTGATTTTGTTCGGAATCCGCGGCGTTGCGGCGTATGCTTACCACGCGGCCGTTCTGGGATATACCGATGACACGATCAATCGCTTCTTTTTTAAGGCGCTTTTTGCGATCGGCATGGATGACTGGGGCATGGACGAGCTGCTTCCGATTGTCCTGGAAGTGGGTGAAATCAACCTCAAGTGCATGGCGCTTCTGGATCGAGCCAACACCGAAACTTATGGAAATCCTGTTCCGACGCAGGTGTCTCTGACCGTGGAGAAAGGCCCGTTTATCGTTATCAGCGGCCATGATTTATACGATTTAAAACAGCTCCTTGAGCAGACGAAAGATAAGGGCATCAACATCTACACTCACGGTGAAATGCTTCCGGCGCACGCTTATCCGGAACTGAAAAAGTATCTTCACCTGAAGGGCAATTTCGGCACGGCATGGCAGAACCAGCAGAAGGAATTTGCAGATATTCCGGCTCCGGTTCTCTTTACGACGAACTGCCTGATGCCTCCGAAAAAGAGCTATGCCGACTTTGTTTTGTGCCTGTTCTGCCTGTAAGCGGTTCAGCAGTTGCAGAACGCCGTTTCCTCCAACTGCAAGAACACCGAGCTGGCCTTCGACTTCCTGAAGAGCACCTTCGGTTCCAGCGTCGAGCTGTATGACGATCTGCTGCCCGGCGGTCTCGGCACGATGGGCTTCGGCCTGCCGGCCGCCATGGGCGCACAGCTCTACTACGGCAGGGGCCGGCGCGTCATCCACGTGGCCGGCGACGGTGGCATCAAGATGACGGGCAACGAGTTCTACACGATCGCGCGCCTGCAGCTGCCGATCATCTCCCTGATCGTCAACAACAGGAGCCTCGGCATGATCCGCCAGCTCCAGAAAGTCATGTACAAGGAGCGTTACATCGCCTGCGAGCTCGATTACCCAATGGACTACGTCAAGTACGCCGAGTGCTTCGGCATCGAGGCAGAGGCCGTCTCCACCCAGGACGAATTCGCCGAGGCCCTGAGAAAAGCACTCGAGGACCACGACCATCCGCGCGTCATCGTCCTCAACGTCTGGCGCAGCTTCGTCGAACCCATGACCAAGGGCGGCGCCCGCATCGACGAGTTCGTGGAGTTCAAGTGATTAAAACAACAAAAAATCAATAAAAAGACACAAAAAGCCCCGCATGCTTCTAGGATTTACGCTATAATAGAAGGAGTGCGGGGCTTTTGTCCTGCCATCAATCGAAATACAGGGGGAATCATATATGAATATCATCGTGACCGGCGGTGCCGGCTTCATTGGTTCGAACTTCATCTACTACATGCTCAAGAAGCATCCGAGCGACCGCATCATCTGCGTCGACAAGCTGACGTATGCGGGCAACCTCGAGACGCTCGAGAGTGCGATGGAGAAGAAGAACTTCAAGTTCATCCGCGCGGACATCGCAGACCGCCGGGCGGTCTACCGCATCTTCGAGCAGGAGAAGCCGGACATCGTCGTTAACTTCGCAGCGGAGTCGCATGTCGACCGCTCCATTGAGAATCCGGAGATTTTCCTGCAGACGAACGTCATTGGCACGAGCGTGCTGCTCGACGCCTGCCGCAAGTACGGCATCGACCGCTACCATCAGGTCTCGACGGACGAGGTCTACGGCGACCTGCCGCTCGACCGCCCGGATCTCTTCTTCACGGAAGAGACGAACCTTAAGACGTCGAGCCCGTATTCGGCTTCGAAGGCCGGTGCCGACCTGCTCGTCATGGCCTATCACCGCACCTACAAGATCCCGACGACAATCTCGCGCTGCTCGAACAACTACGGCCCGTACCACTTCCCGGAGAAGCTCATCCCGCTGATGATCATCAACGCGCTGTCCGACAAGAAGTTGCCGGTCTACGGCGACGGCAAGAACGTCCGCGACTGGCTCTATGTCGAGGATCACTGCCGCGCCATCGACCTCATCCTGCAGAAGGGCCGCGTCGGCGAGGTCTACAACATCGGCGGCCACAATGAGCGCGCCAACATCGACGTCGTCAAGACCATCCTCAAGGAGCTCGGCAAGTCCGAAGACCTCATCGAGCACGTCACCGACCGCAAGGGCCACGACCGCCGCTATGCCATCGACCCGACGAAGATCCACACGGAACTCGGCTGGGAGCCGGAGACGAAATTCGAGGACGGCATCAAGAAGACCGTCAAGTGGTACCTCGAGCACCGTGACTGGTGGATGGGCATCATCAGCGGCGACTATCAGACCTATTACGAGCGCATGTACGACAAGCGCGCCATCCTCGAGTACGCCAAGATCTGACGGCAGACAGGAGTCGATTTCTATATGACACAAAAGAGGAACTTCTCATCTGGAGCGATGAGGAGTTCCTCTTCTGCATTTGTCTGCATATTGTCTGCATCAAGGGGCTGAATGCGTTTCAGAGATTCTTGTGCATGACGTATTTGTCCGTTGCCGTGTCGAGCATTTCCTGCCATGAGGAGAATTTCGTAGCCTTGCGGACCCAGGCATCCATCTTTTCCTCGGGGAGAGCTTCGAAGTCCCGCTGATTCTCAATCTTGAAGCGGCTGCCTTGCAAGAATTTCTCGAAGGTGCGGAAGCGTGTGTACTTGCGCATGAACGAAGTGTCGAACACCTCGTCAAAGTCGACGAGCTCCGGCATAGTCTGATGCGGCAGCTGGTAGAATCCTGTGATCTTGATGGCCATAAAAAACACTCCTGACTGTTTTGGCTGACGTTGACGGTTGCCTTTATTGTACCAGAAAGGCGTCGCAGAAAAAAGACAGAGCACGTCAGGAAAATGAAAAAAATGCTTGACGAATCGCATTGCGTCCTTTATAATAATATCTGTCGTCAGCGGTAACGCGAAGACGGGGGCATAGCTCAGCTGGGAGAGCGCTTGCATGGCATGCAAGAGGTCAGGAGTTCGATCCTCCTTGTCTCCACCATATTGAATTCACAGGGCCAGAAGGAACACTTCTGGCCCTTTTTGTATCATCATGAAAGTTTTTGAGGGAGGGGTTGCTGTGCGCTTTATTCACACGGCTGACTGGCATCTCGGGCGGTATTTCCATGGGATGCACCTGACGGCGGATCAGCGGGAAATCATCATGGGGCAGCTGGTGCCGCTCGCGCAGGAGGAAAAGGTGGATGCTGTCATCATTGCAGGGGATATCTACGACCGCGGCGTGCCGCCTGTCGAGGCGGTCGACCTCTTTGATGAGTTCCTCATGAAGATGGCGGAGATGCACATCAAGGTCTTCTACATTGCGGGCAATCACGACAGTGAGTCGCGCCTGAACTTCGGCAGCCAGCTCATGAAGGCATCGGGAATCTTTGCGCGCGGGCGCCTGGATGACGAGATGGCGCCGGTTGTCGTCGAAGATGACTTCGGCCCGGTTGCCGTTTACCTCTATCCGTATATGGAGCCGGCTTCGGTGCGAGCGGCTCTTGGCGTGGAGAAAGCCCTGGACTTTGAGCAGGCACATGAGCTGGTGATCGAGAAGAGTCTGGCAAATCGTGCGCCGGATATGCGGTCCATTGCTGTGGCACACGCCTTCCTGGCGGGCGGCCTGAGCTCGGATTCGGAGCGCCCGCTCGCTGTCGGCGGTTCGTCAAATGTGCGTCCTAGTATCTTCCGCCCATTTTGCTACACGGCGCTCGGCCACCTGCACAATCCGCAGCGGGCCGGGGCCGACCACATCCGCTACAGCGGCTCGCTCATGAAGTACTCGTTTGATGAAGCCGAGCAGAAAAAGGGCTGTATCCTCGTGGACCTCGATGGCACGGGCCGGGCAACCCAGCAGTTTGTGCCGCTCGTGCCGCCGCACGATGTACGGCGTGTGCGCGGCCTCTTCGCGGACATCGAGGGGGACCGCGCCTCATATCCGCAGTCTGAGGATTACGTCGAAGTCGAATTATTGGACCGCGGCATCATCCTCGATGTGTTCAACAAGCTCAAGGCCATCTACCCGAACCTCATGCATGTGCTCTACCCGAACTTGCAGCGCGAGGGCGCGATGCGCGAGCAGGAGGGGCAGGCGGTGCTGAAGATCACGGAGGAGACCTTGTTCTCCCAGTATTACGAGGATATGACGGGAGAGCCGCTTGCAGAAGAGCAGCAGGCAATCATCCACGGCTGCCTGCAGGAGATTTACCGGGAAGAGAGGGAAGCGAAATGAAGCCAGAAGTCCTGACAATCTGCGCGTTCGGCCCCTATCAGAAAAAAGTCTGCCTTGACTTTTCCGTTCTTTCTGAGCAGCCGTTCTTTTTGATCCACGGCGCGACGGGGGCGGGCAAGACGAGCATCTTCGATGCCATCTGCTATGCGCTCTACGGCGAGGCGGCGACGGAGGCGCGGACGCCGCGCATGCTGCGCAACCGCGAGGCGGGGCCGGAGGACGACACCTACGTCGATCTGACCTTCTGTGTGCGCGACACGCACTGGCATATCCGGCGCAATCCGGAGTACATGCGCAAGGCCAAGCGCGGCAAGGGGCTGGCACGCCAGGCACCGGAAGTCCTTTTAGAGCGCCTGGAGGATGGCCGTGCGGTGGAGTCCTGGACGCGCGATGGCGAGGTGCAGGCGTGCATCGTGCGCCTGCTCGGCTTCCAGTGCAAGCAGTTCCGCCAGGTCGTCCTGCTGCCGCAGGGTGAGTTCCGCCGCTTCCTCATGGCCGACACGAGCGCGCGCAAGGAGATCATGAAGGTCCTGTTCAACACGGAGATCTACCAGAAGCTCGAGGACAAGCTCAAAGAGAAGGCGGCGGAGATCGGCAAGTCGTATGACAGCATCGCGGAAAAACAGAGGCTCTACCTTGACGAGGCCGGTGCCGGGGATGAGGCGGAGTTTTGCGCACGTCTTGAGGTGCGGGAAAAAGAAGCAGAGGCGCTGACCAAGAAAACGGCGGCTCTGCAGCAGGTCAAGGAAGCGCGTGAGAAGAAGCGGGATGCGGCACGTGAGGTCATGGCGAAATTCCGGCAGGCCGAGGCAGCTGTGGCCGAGGTGCAGAAATGGGAAAAGACCATACCAGAAGACGATGTGGCGCGCAGCCGCCTTGACAAGGCGGACCGGGCTGCATCGCTCATGGATTTTGCCAGACAGCTCCGCGAGGCTCAGCTGGATGCGAAACGCCGCCAACAGGAGCTTGAACGGCTCCAGCAGCAGGGCAGGAAACTCGCTGCTGCTCATGAAGAAGCGAAGGCGTCTTTTCAGGAAGTGCAGGTCGGCAAGACCGCGCACGCTGCGGAAAAAGAAGCACTTGTCGTCCTGCGCGGACTCTTGACGGTCGCGCGGGAATTGGAGCTTGCCCAAAAGGACGCGGCTGTGAAGCAAGAGACGAGCGAGAGGCTGCAGAAGGAAGCTGGCGCAGCGAAACAGAAGCTTGCCGAAGGGGATAAACTGCTGCAGGAAGAAACAAAAAAGGCCGAATCGCTGCGCACCAAGGCGCTGGCGCTCGATTCACTGCAGCTCCAGCAGCAGAATCTCTTGGCCGAGCAGAAAAAATGGGATGACGCGGCAGACAGTGCGCATGCTCTGCAGGAAGCGAGGGCCGTTTACGACCAAGCTGAGAAGGCGTCAAAGTCGGCAGAAGCGATATGGCAGACGGCCCGTGCGGAGCTCAATCAACTGCGCGAGCTGGCCAAAGAAGGGCGTGCCGTGCTGCTCGCAGAGCATCTGCAGGAGGGCGAGCCCTGCCCTGTCTGCGGTTCGGAGCATCACCCGAAGCTCGCCAGGGCTGTGACGGAAGTGATCACAGACGCGAGACTGCAGAAAAAGGAAACGTCGGTCCAATCGCTGGAGAAATCATACCAGTCGGCAGCTTTTGCGGCGCAGTCCAAAGCGGGACTGCTCGCAGCCGCGGAAGCCAAGGACAAAGAATGCAGGAAGCAGCTCGGTGTGAAAAGCCGGCAGGAACTTGCGGAGAGCCTGCAGGAGATCCAGAAGGCTCTGCAGGCAGCAAGGCTGGCTGAGCAAGGTTATGCGAAGCAGATGGAGAAGCTGGCTGATCTGCAGGACAGGCAGGATGCTCTTCAGGCAAAGGCGGATCGAGGCGAAGCTGCGGCCGCCAGGAGCACATCTGAGGCTGCAGCGGCCCGCGCATTGGCCGACGACAAGAAAGCACAGCTGGCGGGCCGAGAGTTGCCGGCTGAGCCAAAGGCGCTCCAACGCCAATGGCAGCAGCGCGAGGCGGCATGGAAGGCAGAGGAAGAGAAAGCAGCTGCGGCGGAAACGAATTACCACGATCTCCATACGCGCTACCATGCGGCGCAGTCGGCTTGGCTGACGAAGCGGGAGGAACTCCGGCGCAGTGTGGCACAGGCTGAAACTTTGCAGAAGGGCTTTGTGGAGCGCCTGACGCAGGCTGGTTTTGCGGATGAAACGGCGTATGAGGAAGCGCTGCAGGGCAGCTGGGCCGACAAGAATTATCGCGAACAGGTGCGGCAGGAGCTCTTGGCGCATGAACAGGCGCTGCACACGGCTGAGACAAACCTCAAGCATTGGCAGACGGCTACGAGGGATCTGCAGAAACCGGATCTGGAGTCCCTGGAGCGCGAGGCATCTGAAGCGCAGATGGCTTGGCAGGGGGCACTGCGCGAGTCGTCGTCAGCCGAGACCGTGCTGAAATCGTGGCAGAAACGGGCACTGGCCCTGCAGGAGCTCCGCAAAAAGAGCGGGGCTCTCACGGATGCCTATGCGCGCATCACGAGTCTTTCCGAGCTCGCAAGCGGCAAGACGGGCAGCAAGGTGTCGTTCCAGACATACGTGCTGCACTCCCTCCTGGATGATGTCATGGAAATGGCCAATCAGCGCCTGCTCATCATGAGCCGCGGTCAGTACGAACTCCATGCCGGCCAGCGCCAGAGGGCCAATCAGCAGGGCGGCCTCGATATGGAGATCTTTGACCATTATTCCGGATACGCGCGGCCTCTGGCGACGCTGTCGGGTGGCGAGTCGTTCCTCGCGTCACTCTCTCTGGCGCTCGGCCTCGCTGATGTCGTACAGGCCTGTGCGGGCGGTGTGCGGCTCGATACGATGTTCATCGATGAGGGCTTCGGCACGCTTGACAGCGAGACGCTGGACGTTGCCCTGAAGGCGTTGTTTGAATTGCAGAAGAGCGGCCGGCTCATCGGCATCATCTCGCACGTCGAGGAGCTCCGGAGCCGCATCCCTGCGCGGCTTGAGGTCACGAAGACGAAGAGCGGCGGCAGCTCGGCTCATTTTGAGCTCGGCACGGCAGAAAGTTGAGGACGATATGACAGCAGAACTTGATTTCATCATCGGCAGGGCAGGGACAGGCAAGACACATGCCTGTCTTTCGGCCATGCGGCAGCGCATGGCCGAAAGGCCGATGGGCCCCGCGCTCATCCTGCTCCTGCCGGAACACATGACATTCAAAGTGGAGCGCGAGCTCGCCGCGAGCATCCCCGGGGGACAGGGCTTTTTGCGCAGCTATGTCTTCGGCTTCCGGCGCTTCGCCCGCCATGTGCTCCTGGAGACGGGCCACATGAAGGTGCCGCGCATCAGTGATGTCGGGCGGCGCCTGCTCCTGCGCAAGATCCTCGTCAGGCACCAGAAGGAGAAGGACCTCGATGTCTTTGCGCGCGCCGTGCGCCAGCGCGGCTTTACCGAGAGCCTTTCGGATGCGATCCAGGAGTTCAAGAGCTATCGGTTGACGACGGATGTCCTGCGCGAGGCGGCCGAGGATCTTTCCAAGGGCAATGAGCGCCTGGCCGGGAAGCTGCAGGAGATGGCCCTCTTGACGGATGAATTCGCGGCAGAGCTGCAGGGCAAGGCCAACGATGCCGAAGACATGATGAACCAGCTGGCCGGAGCCATCCCGGAATCCCCCCTGATCAAGGGGGCCGAAGTCTGGCTCGACGGCTTCATCTTCTTCAATCCGCAGGAGATGGCTGTGCTGCGCGCCCTGCTCATGACGGCGGCGAAGGTCCATATCGCCCTGCCGATGGCAGGCATAGCAGAGGGAGAGGCGCGCGTGCGTCTCGACCTGCCCGAGAATCTGCAGGAGACGGCGCTCTTCAATCGGCCGTACCGGACGTTGCAGGCCATCCGCCGCATGGCGCGCGAAGAACTCGGTTGCCGCGGGCCTGTCCCCGTACACCTGCTCGCGCAGCAGCATCGCTTCATGCCGCAGAGCGTCATGTGCAGGATGGAGCAGGAGCTCTTCCGCTACGGCGGCTCAGCACATGTGGAACGCGACGGCGTGCAGATTGTCGAGACGGCCAACAGGAGGCTTGAGGTGGAGAGCGCAGCCGCAGATATCCTGCGCCTCGTGCGCGACGAGGGCTGGCATTACCGCGAGATCGGCCTCCTCGTGCGCGACGGTGAAGCGTATGGCGATCTCGTGCGCCTCGTGTTCGAGGATTACGGCATCCCGTTTTTTGAGGATTCGAAGCGGCCGAGCATCCACCATCCGCTCGCGGAGCTCATGCGCTCTGCCATTGAAGTCATCTCGCGCGACTGGCGCTACGAGACGGTCTTTCGCTGCCTGCGCACGGGCTTTTTCCCGCCTGTGCGCGAGGACATCGACCGGCTTGAGAATTACGTGCTGGAGTTTGGCATACGCGGCCGCAAGCGCTGGCAACAGGAAGAACCCTGGGACTGGCACCGCCGCTACACGCTAGAAGATGGCGAGCCGGTGGACGAGGATACGGCTTCGACACTGGCGCTCATCGATTCGCTGCGCCGCCAGTCTGTCGCCGCGCTGACTGCACTGGAGCATGACCTGCGCGCGGCCGATGATGTCCGCGGCTACACAAAGGCACTCTACGATTTCCTCGTGCAGCTTGAGGTGCCCGTGCGCCTGCAGGAATGGGCAGACCTGGCTGATAAGGAGGGGCGCCTCGCTGATGCTGCCGAGCACCGGCAGCTCTGGGATGACAGCATGGCGCTCTTCGATCAGCTCGTCGAGGTCAGCGGCTCGGAGAAGATGACCTTGGCCGACTACGAAGCGGTCCTGAGCGACGGGCTCGATGCCCTGCAGATTTCCCTGATCCCGCCGGGGCTCGACTATGTGACGCTGGCGTCGTTTGACCAGAACAGCCTCGACAACATGCGCGGCCTCTACATCCTCGGTGCTGACGCTGCGACGATGCCACGGCGCGTGCGGGAGCAGGGCATTTTTTCTGATGCCGACCGGCTGCACATCGCCGAGACACTGGCCGCCAGGACGGAAGAGGGGGAAGAGGCGCACACGATTTCCCGCGGCGGCCACGAGAAGAGCTTTGGCGAGAAATTCCTGCTCTACCGCGGCTTCACGGAGGCGCGCGAATACCTCTGGATTTCCCATGCCCTGGCTGATGCCGAGGGGAACGGCCTGCAGCCGTCGCCGCTCGTCAAGAAGATGCGCGAACTCTTCCCCGGCGCCCCCTTCTTGTCCATTCCGCTGGAGACCGTGCGGCGCGATGACGATCTGCTGCTGGCCGCGCCGCGACCGGCTCTCTCGGGCCTGGCCAACGCCCTGCGCGGCGAGCGGGAGCATCAAGAGATGCAGCCCTGCTGGCGCGATGTCTACAATTGGGCGCTGCGGCAGCAGGCGTGGCAGCGCCCGCTGCAGCTTGCGCTCTCCGGCCTCTTTGCGCGGGCAGGCGAGGGCAGGATCCCGAAGGAGCTGGCCGAGCAGATCTTCGCCAAAGGGACGATCCTGCGCGGCAGCGTGACGCAGTTTGAGAAGTTCCGCCAGTGTCCGTTTGCGCACTTTGCCGCCTACGGCCTGAAGCTCCAGGAGCGCCGGGAATACCAGTTCCGCTCGATGAACCTCGGACAACTCCTGCACGCCGTGCTCAAGGAATACGGCAATATCGTCAAGCGCGACTATGCGAGCCGCTGGCAGGATGTGCCGGCAAAGAGGCGTGCCGAACTTTGCGAGGAACTCGTCAACACACTGGCACCGCGCCTGCAGAGTGAGATCCTGTTGAGCCGCGACAACTACCGTCACCTCAAGAAGCGCATCGAGAAGACGGCAGAGCAGGCCATCGGCCATCTGTCCGCCTGGGCGGCTGTCTCAGCCTTCCAGCCGGCCTTCTTCGAGGAAGCGTTCGGCCACCCCGACGACGAGGTGCATTTAAAGCCACTGCCGCTCGGCGATGGCTATGCGCTCTCCTTCAAGGGGCAGATCGACCGCCTCGACCTGCACGAGTGCGCGCCGTACTACTTGATCCTCGACTACAAGACCGGCCATGTCGCCATCAACCTCTTTGAGGTCTATTACGGACTGCGCTTGCAGCTGCTCGTCTACATGATGGTCGGGCGCGAGCTGCTCAGAGAGAAAGGCGAGAAGCGCCTGCCAGCCGGCATCCTCTACGCCTTCCTGCAGAATCCTCTGCTGCAGACGCAGAAGAAGTACACGCAGGCAGAGCTCGAGAAGCGCGTCAATGCGGAACTGCGCATGCCGGGCTGGGTCCTGGCCGACCTCGATGTCGCCAAGGCGATTGACGCGAGCTTCGGCTTCATCAAGCCGGGCCTCAGCAAGGTCAAGGACGAGAAGAAGAAGGATGTCATCGGCCCGGACGGAGAGCCCGTCATGGATTTTGACGCTAACAGCAGGAAGTACGGCTACATCCGCAAGCCGGAGGAATTCGAGCTCATGCTGTCATATGTCGACTACATCCTGCGCGATACGGGGCGGGCTATCCTCGGCGGCGATATCAGCGCAAGCCCGTACCGCCTCAAGGCGAAGAAGGAACAGACGGCCTGTACGTACTGCGAGTACCGCGATGTCTGCGGCTTTGATCCTGAGATTGAAGGATATGCGTACCGCGATATCGGCCCGGAGGATGACGATGTGCTGGAGGAGAAGATGGCCTCGTGCACAGGAAAGGAAGATTTGCTTGATGCAATACACAGAGGATCAGAAGAAAGCGATTGAGGCGCGCCACCGCAACATCCTTGTCGCGGCGGCGGCAGGCTCCGGCAAGACGCGCGTGCTCGTCGACCGCATCATCGCGCAGCTCCTGGCACGCGAGTGCAGCGTCGACGAGATGCTCGTCGTGACGTTCACGAATGCAGCGGCGACGGAGATGCGCGAGCGCATCGACAAGGCCCTGCAGAAGAAGCTCCTGGAGACGGATGACCGCGCGACAGCCGACTGGCTCGAGCGGCAGATCGTGCTGCTGTCCGGCGCCTCGATCTGCACCTTCCACGCCTTCTGCCAGAAAGTCATCCGCCAGAACATCGACACCATCGACGTGGATCCGCAGTTCCGCCTGGCCAGTGATCAGGAGATGGTCCTGATGCGCCGCGATGTACTGGAAGAGCTGCTCGAAGACTCCTACAAGATGCCGGAGGATGAGGCGGGGAAGGCCAGGTGGCAGGACTTCCTGGAATTCGCTGACGATTACGGGGATGATCACGGTGACGAAGGCGTCTACGAAGCCGTGCTGAAGCTCTACAAGTTCTGCCAGAGCCAGCCCTTCCCCAAGGCGTGGCTGCGTCAGCAGAAGGAGCGCTATGCGGAGCCTGCGGAAAATTTCTGGCTGACGCCCTGGACCGCGACGATCACAGAGGCGGCGGGCCGCGAGATCGAGCGCAGCATCTGTGCCTATGAGGAGACGTGTGCGCTCGTCCGCACGGGGATGCGTCCGGCGGAAGAAGAGAAGGAACTGCTGGCGGCATGGGAGCCGTATGCAGGATACCTGCAGGACTGCATCGAGAAGCTGGAAGAAGTGCAGTCGGCGTACCGTGCGGCTCTGACCGAAAAGAAAGCGGGCGGCTGGGACCGCTTCTGTGCCGCGGCCAAGTCGTGGAAACAGCCCGTGCTGCGCGGCAAGAAGTACGATGCACTCCGCAATGCCTTTCCCGAGATTCGCAAGTCATTCGAGAAGCAGCGCGACGCGGCCAAGAAGATCTTCATGGATGCCCGGGCACGCTATATGGCAGACGAAGAAGAGGCGGTGCTCGCCGATATCAGAGCCTGCCGTGCGACGGTGCGGCGCTACACGGATCTGACAGCCGCCTTCATCGATGCCCTGCAGGCGGCCAAGAAAGAGCGCAACGTCCTCGACTTCAATGATCTCGAGCACTTCGCTCTCGCGGTGCTCTGCCGTGATCCGGAGGCACTTGCCAGCGCCGATGAAGAGGATTTTGATGGTGAGCGCGGAAGGGCGATGCGCACCGATGCGGCTGAGGACCTGCGCGAGAAGTACGCCGTCATCATGGTCGATGAATATCAGGATACGAATGCTGTCCAGGAGGCCATCCTGAACCTCATCGCGCGCGGGGACAACCGCTTCACCGTCGGGGATGTCAAGCAGAGCATCTATCGCTTCCGCTTGGCAGATCCGTATCTGTTCCAGAAAAAATACGACACGTATCCAGAAGAGCCGGGGCCGGAGGACAAGAATCAGCTCATCACGATGAAGCAGAATTTCCGGAGCCGTGCAGAAGTTCTCGCGCCGATCAACTTCATTTTCGATCAGGTCATGACGCGAGAGGCCATGGAAATCGAATACGATGAGAAGAGTCGCCTTTATCCGGGGGCGCTGTATCCGGAAGAAGAGAAGAGCCTTAAGGGCCCTCTGGAGCTCGACATCATCCTGCGCGGCGAGCCGGAGCAGGCGACAGACATCCGTCAGGAACTGGAAGAAGAGGCGGCGGGCAGTGAGCTCGAGGGCTTTGAGATGGAGGCGCAGCACATCGCCGACCGCATCGCAGCGCTCATGGAGTCGGGGGCGCGCGTCTTTGACAAGGATGCGGGAGGCTACCGGCCGCTGGCATATCGTGACATCGCCGTGCTGCTGCGCGCCGTCAAGGGAAAGGCCAACACACTGCTCGAACTGTTGCGCAGGAACAGCATCCCCGCCTACGCTGATGTCGACGGCGGCTACTTTGAGGCCAATGAGGTGCGCCTCGTGCTCGCGCTCTTGAAGACCATCGACAATGCGCGTCAGGAAATCCCGCTGGCGGCCGTGCTCGTCTCGCCCATCGGCGGCTTCACGATGGAAGAGCTCGCGCGCCTGCGCATGTCGGTCCCCGATGAGGATCTCTTCGGCGCTCTGCTGCGCAGCCACTCGCCGGAGACGCCGCTTGAGAAGAGCCTTGCCGACCGCGCGGCAGATTTCTGTGCCGCACTCAACCGCTGGCGCAGCTATGCCGTGAGCCACAGCGTGCCGGAGCTCATCTGGACGCTCTACCGTGAGACGGGCTACTACGACTACGTGGGCGGCCTCAAGGGCGGCCTGCTTCGCCAGGCCAACCTGCGCATGCTCGCCGACCGCGCGGCGGAGTACGAGAAGACGAATTACCGCGGGCTCTTCCGCTTCCTGCGCTTCCTCGAGGACCTGCGCAAGCGCGATACGGACCTTTCCGTCGCGCGCACGCTCGGGGCGAGTGAGGATGTCGTGCGCATCATGAGCATCCACAAGAGCAAGGGACTCGAGTTCCCCGTCGTCATCGTGGCCGACATGGCCAAAGGATTCAACCAGCTCGACGCGCGGGGAATCTTCCTGCTGCACAAGGAGCTCGGCATCGGCCCGCGCCTCGTTGAGCGCTCTGATGCCGGGCGGCAGATCTATACGACGATGCCGTATCAGGCTATCGCTGCGCGCATCGTCGCGGAGACGAAGGCGGAGGAGATGCGCGTGCTCTACGTCGCGATGACGCGCGCGCGCGAAAAGCTCATCCTGACGGGCACGATGTCTGCCGCAAAATGGGAGAAACAGGCTGCCCGCTATTGCCGCAGCCTTGGCAGCCGTGAGCGGGCTCTTCCGGACGATATAATACGCGAGGCCGACAGCTACCTCGACTGGATCGCACCTGCCGTGGCGCGCCATACGGATGGCCGTGCGATACGCGAGGCGGCAGGGGCAGACTGGGGGGAGATGCTCGATGCGATCGAGCCGGATGCGCACTTTGCCGTTCACCTGTTCGCTGCCGATGATATCCAGCCGCATGAAGAGAGCGACGAGCTCGATGCCACGCTGCAGGCCGTCCGCGCCAGAGAAGCATTGCCGCCCTCGCCTGAACGGGAGACTGTCGAGCATCGCCTGAGCTGGCATTACGATGCGGAAGACCTGACCGGCATCACGGCTAAGATGACCGTCTCTGAGATCAAGCAGCGCTTTGCCGAATCTCAGCGTGAAGACGAGCCGGCTTCGCTGCCACTCGTTCCTGCTGCCGGGGCGCCCGCGTGGCGCCGCCCGCAGTTCCTGCAGCAGAAGGGACGCCTGTCAGGCGCTGAGCACGGCACGCTCATGCACGGCATCATGCAGCACCTTGACCTGCACGGCGACCTGACGCGCGAAGGCCTGCGCGCCCAGGTCGCAAAGATGGAGGAAAAGGGCATGATTGCCGCAGGCCACGAGTCTGCCGTCAATTACACGAGCATCGAGCGCTTCTGCCAGTCCGACCTCGGCCGGCGCATGAAAGATGCCACCCGCATCTGGCGCGAACTGCCCTTCAGCCGCATGATCCCCGTCGGCGAGGTCAACCCTGCCTACCGCGACAGCCGTGAGAAGATATTCGTCCAGGGCGTCATCGATGTCCTCTTCGAAGAAGCTGACGGCAGCCTCGTCCTGCTCGACTACAAGACCGACCGCGACACCGCCCCCGACAAGATCCGCCGCCGCTACGCCAAGCAGATCGAGCTCTACCGCGAAGCCGTCGAGTCCATCCTCGGCAAGCCCGTCAAAGAGAGCATCCTCTTCCTGCTGCACGACGGCACGAGCCTGCGAATCCCTTGATGTATCAATTTATTCGATATCTGGATTTGACTATATAGGAGGTGCTGGGCGATGGAATATTTGGGACATTACGATGCAGGAACTGGCGAGAAACAGTCGTTGAAAGAGCATTTGAATCATGTTGCATCACTAGCTGCGCAGTTTGCAGCAGCGTTTGATGCGAGGGAACTGGGCGAGATTGCGGGGCGCTATCATGATATAGGCAAGTATTCAGCTCGATTCCAAGAATATCTGCGTGGAGAACGAGGTTCTGGCGGGGATCATTCGACCGGAGGCGCACAGATCCTTTTCCAAAAGAGACAGATATTGCTATGCTTGGCGGCATGGGCTATTGCCGGGCATCATGGCGGACTGCCAGACTTCGGTGGAGAGTTCGATGGAGAGGGCAGTCCTACGTTTTGCGGCCGCATGAGGAAGCCGTTGCCAGATTTTTCCGCATGGCAAGAAGATGAGCACGCATCAATTGCACTGAGCCATGTGCCTGCTTGCTTGAAGTCGTCGGATATCTATCAATTGCAATTTTTTACACGGATGCTTTTTTCTTGCCTCGTTGATGCTGATTTTCTTGATACAGAAGCATTCTACCAATCCTGCCTGCCAGAAGTGGAGCAGACGGCAGGGACAAAATTGCGTCATGGTTTCGACATATTAGAGGAACTGAAACGTCGATTTGACGAAGCGATCAGAACGCGCTTCTTTGATGAAGGCGGTCAGCGATACCGTGAGCCAATCAATGTGCATCGACGCGAAATCCTTCGCGCATGCTTGCGTGAAGGTGATGAGGGGACGGAGTCCCTTTACCGCTTGACCGTGCCGACGGGCGGAGGCAAGACAATCGCTTCTCTTGGCTTTGCCCTGCATCGGGCCGTCAGGATGGACAGCGAGATACAGCGCATCATCTATGTCATCCCGTATACGAGCATCATTGAGCAGAATGCTCAGGTATTCCAGGATTTTCTTGGTGAGAAGAATGTTGTCGTCCATTACGCAAACGCATCATATGATGACGAACGGGAGGATGGACGGCGGCAGAGGCTCGCGACGGAGAACTGGGATGCGCCAATCATCGTGACGACGAATGTGCAGTTCTTTTCCTCGCTTTATGCAAGTCGGACGTCTCAATGCCGGAAACTGCATAATATAGCGCACAGCCTCATCATCTTCGATGAAGCACAGATGATTCCCCTCAATTTCCTCAAGCCATGCGTGACAGCGATTCGGACGCTCGTTGAGCACTATGGTTGCACAGCGGTTCTCTGCACGGCCACGCAACCAGCTCTTGGACCGTTCTTCGGCGGCAGTATGAAAGAACTTTGTCCGCATGTTGAGGAGCAGTTCCACTTCTTTTCGCGAGTGACCTTCGATGTTTGCCCGGACCGATATGCGCCAGAAGCCCTGGCCGAGGAGGTTGCTGGCAAGATGCAAGTACTTGTTGTCGTGAACAGCAAGAGGATGGCACGCCAGCTCTATGAAGCAATGCCAGAACAGGAGGGGGCATTCCATCTCTCGACAAACCTTTGTCCAATGCACCGCACTCGCGTGCTTCATGAGATTCGCGCTCGACTGAAAGAGAAGAAGACCTGTCGTGTCATTTCAACCAGCCTGATAGAGGCGGGCGTTGATCTTGATTTTCCGCTGGTTTACCGAGAACTTACGGGACTCGACAGCATCCTTCAGGCGGCAGGGCGCTGCAACCGCGAGGGAAAGAGGCCGCGGGAGGACAGCATTGTCACAGTCTTCCGATTGGAGGGAAACAAGATGCCATTTGAGCTCGACCGGCGAGGCAAGGTGGCAGACAGCATCTTTGACCGATATGCAGCGCGTCTCTCGCATCCTGATGCGGTCGAGGCGTATTTTAGAGAGCTCTATGATATTTCAGGGGAAACGGCACTGGACAAGAAGGAGATTCTCAAGCTCTGCCGCCAGGAAATGCCGCCGCTGAAGGAGATCGACAAGAAGTTTCAGCTGATTGACGATCAATCGGTGCCGGTATTCATTCCCTTCGATGAAGAGGCAAGAGACATCTTGAAACAGCTCAAGGAGTATCAAGGCGCTGGCGGCCGCACTTTGCTGCGCCGCGCAGGTGTCTATACCGTGAGCGTGCAGAATGTCCCGCATGCGGGGAGGCCCTCGCCGTTTCAGCGTCTTTTTGATGCGGGGGTTGTTGTTCCACTTTGGGAGAACAGCACCGCGCTCTTTGTCCTTGTGGATATGAGTTGGTACGATGAGGATGCATTGGGTCTGAAACTGGACATCCCCGATGGTCAGGCCGTTGTCTTCTGAAGTGAGTTCAGGACTTCATACAGGCCGTTGTTTACAGCAAAAAGGCAGGGAGATATTTCCCTGCCTTTTTGCTGCGAAAAAAAATGTAAGTATTTCAATCCCCGTATCGTGCCTTTACGATACGACAAAAATATTATAGCAGGAGGAAATAAGAATTGACAAGACGAAATCATAAGAGTATGATAATAACGAAGATATTATTTAAATAAAATATAAGTGAAAGAAAGGAGAGGTTCTATGGGATATGGCATCAGAGTAGATGTGCGTGGTGACTTTGCGCTGTTCACGCGGCCTGAGATGAAATCTGAGCGAGTAAGTTATGATCTGATAACGCCGTCAGCCGCGCGCGGCGTCTTGGAATCTGTTTTCTGGCATCCTGGACTGAAGTGGATCATTGATGAGATCCGCGTTCTGAACCCCATCAAGTTCACGACAGTGCGCCGTAATGAGGTGGAGGTCAAGGCAAAGGCACGAGTCATGTGGCAGGCGATGGCAAATGGGGAGCGGCCTCCTTACATCGCGACATCAAAGGAGATTATGCAGCGAGCATCGCTTCTGCTCACTGATGTCCACTACATCATAACGGCGCATTTTGAGATGACACCGCAGGCAGCGGCGAGTGACAACCCTGGGAAATTCTCAGAGATGTTTCGCCGGCGCTTGGCGAAGGGACAGAACTATCATCAGCCATATCTTGGCTGTCGGGAGTTTCCTGCGCAGTTGCGTCCCTGTGAGGAAGACCTATCTTTGCCGGTTCCTGAGGGATTGCAGGGAGAGAAGGATCTGGGCTTCATGCTCTACGATATGGATTACTCAGATGCAATGCATATCCATCCACAGTTTTTCCGCGCAGTGCTCCAGGACGGTGTACTGGATTTGCGTGGAGTGGAGGTGTACCAATGATTCTTCAAGCACTTGCAAAACGCTATCAGACAATGGCCGAGAATGGTGATGCGCCGCGGCGTGGCTGGTGTCCTGTGGGCGTCTCCTTTGCCTTGGAGCTTGCGGAGAATGGGGAGCTCCTGCGAGTCTATGACCTCAGAGAAGAACAGAGTCAGGGCAAGAAGATGGTCATCCGTCCTCGCCGGATGATCGTGCCAGACCATCCGACAAGAGCAGGACAGAAGCCTAAATCCTACTTTCTCTGTGATACTGCTACCTATTTCTTGGGCATCGCTGAAAAAGAAGAAGACCCGGCAAGGGCAGAGAAAAAGAGGCGGGATGCACGGCAGCGCTTCACATCAGCCAAAGAGCTGCATGAGAAGCTCCTCCAGGGGATGGACGTTCCTGCGGCACGTGCCGTACTGTCATTCTTCCAGCAATGGCAGCCGGAAGAGGCACAGGAACATCCAGCTCTGGAGAAACTCTTTCCGGAAATGGCGGCGGGCGGGAATCTCGTCTTCCGTTTCCAGGGCCACTTTGTGCAGGAGGATGAGGCAATCGCGGAGCGTTGGGAGCGTACCATGACAGCGCCACAGGACGATGCGCAGGGAATCTGCCTAGTTACGGGGAGGAAGGGGCCGATTGCCCGTCTTCACCCTAAAATCAAGGGCGTTCCCGGCGCAAAGGAATCTGGTGCCAATCTCGTTTCGTTCAATACGGAATCCAGCAATTCTTTCGGTCATAAGCAGGGGGCCAATGCTCCCGTTTCCGAAGAGGCGTCGTTTGCCTATGGCATGGCACTCAATGCGCTGCTGGCGGACAGTGACCACCGGAAAATCATCGGTGATACCGCAGTCATTTACTGGGCGGAGATGGAGAACGAAGCCTCGCAGGATCTCCTATCCATGTCGATGTTCGGCGGGATGAGCGACAAGAAACAGTTGACGGAAGAGGCGCTCAATGGACTCTTTCAGAATCTTGTCAAGGGCCAGCCAATTTGCTTTGAGGCAACAGAGATCCCCTATGAGAATCCATTCTACATCCTGGGAATCGCACCGAATGCGGCGCGTCTTTCGGTGCGATTCTTCCTGAGAGGTGCCTTTGGCGATTTCCTCCAGCATGTGAAGGCACATCGCCAAAGGGCGGCTATTGTGATGCCGCCGTACAAGCCCTGGAATGCTCCGCCGCTCTGGGCATGGTTGCAGGCGACTGTTTCGCCAAACGCTTCAAATAAGAGTCCTTTGCCTATCCTGGCAGGAAGTACGGCCACTGCAATCCTGAAGGATGCAATGTATCCGGCCAGTCTCTATGAGCAGGTACTGCTGCGCATCCATGCCGAAATCGATTTCACTGACACAGAGGGGAAGACGTTGAAGGAACCACATTATAAGATTACAGGAGAACGCGCTTCAATCATCAAGGCGTATCTCATGAAAAACAAGAAGAGAGGAGAATTGCACATGAAGCTCAATGAAGAGATTATAGACCCGGCATATGTCCTGGGACGGATCTTCTCCCTGCGCGAAGGAATCCAAAAGGCAGCAAATCCAAATCTGAATACGACCGTCAAAGATCGTTATTTTGATGTGGCGAGCACAATGCCAGCAAGGGTGTTCCCTCTTCTGGAGCGATTGACGAATCATCATCTCAGAAAGCTAGCGAGATTAGCGAGGGATGATAAGAAGAAAACATATAACCCATATTACAGCTATGAAAGACAGATGAGGGAACTGATGGGGATGCTGGATGCATCGAAAGGTATACCAAAGACCCTGAATGCAGAAGAACAGGGCATGTTTATTCTCGGTTACTATCAGCAGACACAGGCACGTTATGAGAAAAAGGAAACGAAAGAAACGGGAGCAGTAGATACTGTCGAGGACAAGGAGGACTGAATCATGGCAGAGCCAATCAAGAACCGCTACGATTTCGAGATTATTTTTGATGTGGAGAACGGCAACCCAAACGGTGACCCGGATGCAGGTAATATGCCTCGCATCGATCAGGAAACCGGCCTTGGCCTGGTGACAGATGTCTGTCTCAAACGCAAGATCCGTAATTACGTCGAGGCTGCTAAGGATGACGCACCGGGTTACCGCATCTATGTCAAAGACCATATCCCTTTGGAGCGCAACAACTGTGAAGCCTATCAGTATCTTGGCGTAGATAGGAAGAAGATTAAGGACGTAAAGAAAAAAGACGCGGATATCGACCTCAAGATTCGCGATTTTATGTGTGAGAACTTCTATGATATCCGCACGTTTGGCGCAGTCATGACTACGTTTGTGAAAGCGGGGCTTAATTGTGGCCAAGTTCGTGGTCCTGTACAGCTCGACTTTGCGCGTAGCGTCGAGCCAATTCTGCCCCAAGAAATCGGCATTTCCCGTGTGACAGTTGCTTCGGAGAGAGAGCTGGAGAATATCGGCGACCACCCAATGCTTGGGCGTAAGTTTATCGTTCCATATGGCCTTTACATCGCGCACGGCTACATCTCTGCCAATCTTGCACGCAAGGTGACGGGCTTCTCGGAGGAGGACTTGGCGCTCCTCTGGCAGGCCATCATCAATATGTTTGAGAATGACCGCTCGGCAACGCGTGGCACGATGGCTGTGCGCAAGCTCATCGTATTCAAGCATGAGAGTGAGCTCGGCAACGCACCGGCTTACCAACTCTTTGAGCGCATCAAAGTCGAGAAGAAAGAAGCAGAGAAACCAGCACGCGCCTATAGTGACTATACTGTGACGGTCGACGATACAGATCTCCCCACAGGTGTCACCTGCATCCAGATGATTTGAGGCAGCGTATGGAATATCCTGAAGACGAATACCTCATGATCTCAGGCATCCAGCATTTTGCCTTCTGCCGTCGTCAATGGGCTCTGATCCACATCGAGCAGGCTTGGCAAGAAAACTTGCGCACGACAGAAGGCAGGATCCTGCATGAAAAATGCCATGATGCATGTCAGAAGGAAAAACGAGGCGGCCTGCTCATCAGCAGAGGCTTGCGTGTATTTTCCCGTACAATGGGCGTGTCAGGTGTTTGTGATGTGGTCGAATTCCATGAAGCAGAGGAGGGGGCAGTCCTCCAGAAGCATCCGGGATTCTGGGTCCCATATCCTATTGAGTACAAACATGGTGATGGAAAGTCGTTAGATGCTGACAGACTACAGCTCTGTGCACAGGCCATGTGCCTAGAAGAAATGTATTGTACGGATGTATCCAAAGGTGCACTATTCTATGCTACCCCGCATCGACGGGAAGAAGTGGTGTTTGATACGGATTTGCGCAATCGTGTGAGACAGATTTTTTCTGAAATGCATCAGGATATGGCACGAGGCCATACGCCACGCGTCAAACCAAGCAAATCGTGTCAAGCCTGCTCACTGAAGCCAATCTGTCTGCCACGTCTCATGAAACATCATGATGTCAGTGCGTACTATGCTGATGTTTTGGGGAGGGAAACGTGAATGCGCCGTTTGCTCAATACATTGTTTGTTTTGACGGAAGACGCTTATCTTGCTCTCGAGAATGAGAATGTTGTAGTGAAGCAGGGGGAAAAGGTGCTGGGTCGTGTTCCGCTCTTGACACTGGAGAGCATCATCGATTTCAGTTGGCGCGGTGCAAGCCCTGCCTTGTTAGGTGCTTGTGCAAGTCATGCAATAGGATTTTCTTTTTTGACAGCGAGTGGGAAATTTCTCGCACGTGTCAGTGGAGAAAAACCGGGGAACGTCCTGTTGAGACAGCAGCAATATCGCGTAGCCGATGATGAAGTAGCCCGTCTGACCATCGCGCGGGATTTCATCACAGCCAAGATCTACAATGCAAGATCCGTATTGGAGCGGGCACGGCGTGACCATGCAGACAGCGTCGATGTAAGTGCCATAGAAGAATGCAGTGCAGCCATGGCTTCCAATATGCGCCTGGCACATCGGGCAGAAGATGATGACCAGCTACGCGGCTTGGAAGGAGATGCCGCACACCAATATTTTCAGTTGTTCGGGCAGCTCATCTTGCAGCAGAGGAAGGCATTCCCTTTTGCTGGCCGCGTGAAACGACCTCCTGTGGGGCGTGTGAATGCAATGCTTTCCTTTGGCTATACGCTCTTGGCACATGACTGTGCAGCAGCACTTGAGAGTGTCGGTTTGGATGCCTACGTGGGATTCCTACATCGGCCTCGTTCCGGACGGCAATCGCTTGCGTTGGATCTCATGGAAGAACTGCGGCCCCTTTTCGTAGACCGTTTTGTGGTGACCCTCATCAACAATCGCGTGGTAAAGGGAACGGATTTCGAGGAGAAAGAGGATGGTGGGACCTATCTCAAGAAAGTTGGCAGGCAGAAGTTCTTGAGTGCTTGGCAAACAAAGAAACAGGTCACCATCACACATCCGTTTCTCGAAGAAAAGATACCATGGGGGCTGGTCCCTTATGTTCAGTCGCTTTTGCTCGCACGCACACTGCGCGGTGATCTAACAGAATATCCTGCATTCTTATGGAAATAATCGGAGCATCTTTGGCAAGTGAATCCGATAGGACATTGATAGAGCCGTGTGAGAAGGGGGCGGTGCCATGCTGTTATTGGTTACCTATGATGTCAATACGACTACAGCAGAAGGGCGCAAACGGTTGCGGCATGTGGCCAAGATATGTGTTCGTCACGGACAGCGCGTCCAAAATTCTGTATTTGAGTGCAACCTTGACACCGCACAATACGCAGCTTTCCGACATGCACTAGAAAAAGTAATTGACACAGACACAGATAGCTTACGCTTCTACAATCTTGGCAAGAACTATAAGAGTAAGATAGAGCATATCGGAGCAAGGCCATCTTATGACGCAGAAGCCCCTATGATTTTATAGGCCGCTCAAGCGCGAAGTGCCATCACACAGAAAATGGGACTTACAAGACAAAGGGCTAGAAGAAGTGTTTTCGGAAAGAGGTGAGTGGTTCGCGAAAAATGTATGATGAAGTCAAGCAGATCAATGCTTGAAAGTGACACAGTCGCTCCTCGCATGAGGAGCGTGGATTGAAATGTTTTTTCCTCTGCCGGTGCTTCCTGCACGTTATGTCGCTCCTCGCATGAGGAGCGTGGATTGAAATATGAGCCGAAAGAATGGCATCCCGCGCAGCAGCTCGTCGCTCCTCGCATGAGGAGCGTGGATTGAAATTGAAGAAGATGAGAAAGCCCGCAAAAAAGCCGAAGTCGCTCCTCGCATGAGGAGCGTGGATTGAAATAAGCAGGATTTATTGAATTCGTTTGGCGCAACAAGTCGCTCCTCGCATGAGGAGCGTGGATTGAAATATATATGCCAGAACTGCGGCTGGCTGAACATATCCGGTCGCTCCTCGCATGAGGAGCGTGGATTGAAATTGCAATCAATTTGACAAGGTGGCCACTGAGGTAGGATGTCGCTCCTCGCATGAGGAGCGTGGATTGAAATCGCCTGTCGTACTACCAGGGTAAGGGCAAGGATGGCAAGTCGCTCCTCGCATGAGGAGCGTGGATTGAAATTGTTTGAGCTGGGTTTTTATCGTCTTCACGATTCGTCGCTCCTCGCATGAGGAGCGTGGATTGAAATCCTTGATGCTGTTATTGCAAAACTCAAGGAATATGTCGCTCCTCGCATGAGGAGCGTGGATTGAAATCAGCGTCAGGGCGTCGAAGTCGCTGTCTCTAATGTCGCTCCTCGCATGAGGAGCGTGGATTGAAATAAGTGCTACAGCCGTCTGATAGTCACGCACGGCGATAGTCGCTCCTCGCATGAGGAGCGTGGATTGAAATAATAAACCGCCTCCAAAATTTGATAGTTGTTATCCGTCGCTCCTCGCATGAGGAGCGTGGATTGAAATATTCTGGCAACGGGATGGATACATCGCAATGTTTGTCGCTCCTCGCATGAGGAGCGTGGATTGAAATTTGCCGGAGGACGACGGAGACGCAGCCGACGAGGTCGCTCCTCGCATGAGGAGCGTGGATTGAAATAAAGTAGAGAACGCTTTAGGCATACAACTACCAGGTCGCTCCTCGCATGAGGAGCGTGGATTGAAATTTGATCTGCTTGCTGATGGAGCTACTTTGCTGAGGTCGCTCCTCGCATGAGGAGCGTGGATTGAAATTATGAGATCTACCAGAAAGCGCGGCGTGAGCCGGACGTCGCTCCTCGCATGAGGAGCGTGGATTGAAATTGGTTCGCCGCCGTCGTCAGGTCGCCTTGCTCATGTCGCTCCTCGCATGAGGAGCGTGGATTGAAATATATTTACTCATCGTCTTATACCTCCACGATATCGAGTCGCTCCTCGCATGAGGAGCGTGGATTGAAATTCTTTGACCGTGTCGAGATACTCGAGCATATTGAAAGGTCGCTCCTCGCATGAGGAGCGTGGATTGAAATGCCAACCATCGACGAGGCCGTTGCCAGCGCCATGTCGCTCCTCGCATGAGGAGCGTGGATTGAAATGCACGGATGCCGACATACTCGACGAGGAAGTCATCCAGTCGCTCCTCGCATGAGGAGCGTGGATTGAAATGGCATGATGGCTGACGAGACAGATTTTTGAGGTGTCGCTCCTCGCATGAGGAGCGTGGATTGAAATTCCATTATGAGTCTCTATTGCAGAAACTCTTGACAGGTCGCTCCTCGCATGAGGAGCGTGGATTGAAATTGTATCTGCTGTAGTTATGGGTAAGAAAGTCTATGGTCGCTCCTCGCATGAGGAGCGTGGATTGAAATCTCGATGCATCTGGAGCTATTGTGAAAGCTAAACGAGTCGCTCCTCGCATGAGGAGCGTGGATTGAAATTGGATGGCGCGGGCAAACTCCATGCCGGAGGAAGTCGCTCCTCGCATGAGGAGCGTGGATTGAAATTTGAGCCAGTGCCCAGCGTGGACGATGATCTTGTCGCTCCTCGCATGAGGAGCGTGGATTGAAATTTTGACTTACAGCGTTTCGGCCATCATCATGGTAAAGTCGCTCCTCGCATGAGGAGCGTGGGTTGAAATTCGTAGTTGGAGAGCTGCTGCACAGTAATGCCTGTGTCGCTCCTCGCATGAGGAGCGTGGATTGAAATTGTAGGTCGGCCGCACTGATGCCCAGTTCCGCCAAGTCGCTCCTCGCATGAGGAGCGTGGATTGAAATCATGTCACCACAGGCTACATCCTCGGCCTTGAAGTCGCTCCTCGCATGAGGAGCGTGGATTGAAATTGCACCTGCTCTGGCAAATTGGAATGAATCCATGTCGCTCCTCGCATGAGGAGCGTGGATTGAAATTACATACTATCAGACAGATGATTATTATATCCATGTCGCTCCTCGCATGAGGAGCGTGGATTGAAATCGTAGATAATTACTCCGATTTGCCAACAAACCCACGTCGCTCCTCGCATGAGGAGCGTGGATTGAAATGATTCGGTTAATCTTTACCAGCTGCATATTCGTCATGTCGCTCCTCGCATGAGGAGCGTGGATTGAAATCCGATAGAGTTTTTGATAGTCCTGTCCGTGTAGAAGTCGCTCCTCGCATGAGGAGCGTGGATTGAAATTGGCGGCGCACAATGACGATGTCGCCGTCCATGATGGTCGCTCCTCGCATGAGGAGCGTGGATTGAAATAAATCCATCCCTACTCACCATATTACGGAGCGGTGTCGCTCCTCGCATGAGGAGCGTGGATTGAAATAAAACGGAATTACATTGAACTACCACGGTAATATGTCGCTCCTCGCATGAGGAGTGTGGATTGAAATAATCTCGAACCCGAGTTTAGTTGCTACAGCCTCGTCGCTCCTCGCATGAGGAGCGTGGATTGAAATGTCGGACGCTTGGAGACGGGCTTCGGCTGCTCCGTCGCTCCTCGCATGAGGAGCGTGGATTGAAATGGTCAAATATGCTACTCCTGTGTCATTCGACGCGTCGCTCCTCGCATGAGGAGCGTGGATTGAAATGCTAGTGCATACGTTTCAGAGACATGGATCCGCGTCGCTCCTCGCATGAGGAGCGTGGATTGAAATCTCAATGCACTCATTGCACAGGGCACTCGTGCAAGTCGCTCCTCGCATGAGGAGCGTGGATTGAAATTTGACCGTCAGAGTCAGGAACAAGAACCTGACGTGTCGCTCCTCGCATGAGGAGCGTGGATTGAAATTTCGCGGCCCGGTCGGCCACCGTCACCCACGGAGACGTCGCTCCTCGCATGAGGAGCGTGGATTGAAATGATAAACAGCCAACCGAGCGTGCGATCCCGAAACGTGTCGCTCCTCGCATGAGGAGCGTGGATTGAAATATCGGCTGGGGCACGTATGCGACGACCGGCATCTGTCGCTCCTCGCATGAGGAGCGTGGATTGAAATGGGGGAGATACCGACTGCTCCCCCTCTTAGTCCGGTCGCTCCTCGCATGAGGAGCGTGGATTGAAATATGAGTAGCTTTATCCGCCGCCGACATAGTACTGTCGCTCCTCGCATGAGGAGCGTGGATTGAAATGCAATAGAGACTGACGACGGAGAAAAAGCCCTGCGTCGCTCCTCGCATGAGGAGCGTGGATTGAAATAGCGACGTGATCGACAGTATCTCAGGCATGATTGGTCGCTCCTCGCATGAGGAGCGTGGATTGAAATAGAAATATTGATACCGTTGCCACCAACGACACGAAGTCGCTCCTCGCATGAGGAGCGTGGATTGAAATACGCCATATCACGCATCATCTTGTGCTTGCCGAGTCGCTCCTCGCATGAGGAGCGTGGATTGAAATTCTGCATTTATCCGCATCAAGCGTACCCTTTACCGTCGCTCCTCGCATGAGGAGCGTGGATTGAAATCATCCTTATCCCTTGCCGCTCTCTTACCCTTTGCCTTGTCGCTCCTCGCATGAGGAGCGTGGATTGAAATATCGAATGGCGCGACCTCAATACGCCGCTCGCGAGTCGCTCCTCGCATGAGGAGCGTGGATTGAAATTGGATTGATTCCAGAGACTACACCATGCGTCACGTCGCTCCTCGCATGAGGAGCGTGGATTGAAATAAAGATAATGATTTCAGCAAGTCATGGGAGCCGGGAGTCGCTCCTCGCATGAGGAGCGTGGATTGAAATGACGCTGACGGGCTGACTGACTTGCTTGCTCGAGTCGCTCCTCGCATGAGGAGCGTGGATTGAAATCTCATCGCGGCGTGCGCGATCCGCCTGACGGACGAGGTCGCTCCTCGCATGAGGAGCGTGGATTGAAATTCGACTCGCCCGCTGCGCTTGACGGCGGCGATGCGTCGCTCCTCGCATGAGGAGCGTGGATTGAAATAGAAAGCCCCGCCGTAGAGCCTGCTCGATGTTCGGGAGTCGCTCCTCGCATGAGGAGCGTGGATTGAAATAACAGTACGCTCGGCTTCTATCCTGTGCCTGACGTCGCTCCTCGCATGAGGAGCGTGGATTGAAATTGCTTCGTCGTGTTCTTGCGGGCGGCCTGAGCAGGGGTCGCTCCTCGCATGAGGAGCGTGGATTGAAATCACTCACTACGTCATACTCACGCAACAAGGCTGGTCGCTCCTCGCATGAGGAGCGTGGATTGAAATTCGTCACTCATCATTGCGAGCAGGCGCGTGCCAATCGTCGCTCCTCGCATGAGGAGCGTGGATTGAAATGTTCCGTCGAACTTGAACTGCGTCTTTGCAATGGTCGCTCCTCGCATGAGGAGCGTGGATTGAAATTCTGTGGCAGTGCATGATGCGCTGCCGAGTCCTCGTCGCTCCTCGCATGAGGAGCGTGGATTGAAATACCATCTCGTCGATATCAGCGCCCTCCACCGGCGTCGCTCCTCGCATGAGGAGCGTGGATTGAAATTTGCGCATCTCCTCGAAGCCGTGCAGAGCATCGGTCGCTCCTCGCATGAGGAGCGTGGATTGAAATATCTTCTCGCCGCCAAGCTCTCTGGAAAGTGTCGTCGCTCCTCGCATGAGGAGCGTGGATTGAAATTTACTACGTCAAGGAAGAGGTCAAGAAAGACGGCCGGTCGCTCCTCGCATGAGGAGCGTGGATTGAAATGATGGGATTGTGTCCGATTCGGACACCGACGAAGAGTCGCTCCTCGCATGAGGAGCGTGGATTGAAATTATCGTTGGCGGTATATCGTCTCATGTCGGTAGCCGTCGCTCCTCGCATGAGGAGCGTGGATTGAAATTTGTAGCCAATCGACTCAAAATACTCTCGATAGCCGTCGCTCCTCGCATGAGGAGCGTGGATTGAAATGGGAGTGGCGCGGGTGGCCTGCTTCTCGGCGAGAGCGTCGCTCCTCGCATGAGGAGCGTGGATTGAAATTGCGCTATGAGTCTCCACCAAGAGGATAGAGCGGGTCGCTCCTCGCATGAGGAGCGTGGATTGAAATTCCGATTTGAATTTGTATTTGAGGATACACTTGAGTCGCTCCTCGCATGAGGAGCGTGGATTGAAATAAAGTACGGGGCCCAGGTTGGCGGCGGTTCACCAGAGTCGCTCCTCGCATGAGGAGCGTGGATTGAAATTCGAGGCTGCTGGAGCAGAAGACCATGAGGCCAGTGCGTCGCTCCTCGCATGAGGAGCGTGGATTGAAATTATGATGGAGGCCGCAGCTGGCTGGATGTGAAACGTCGCTCCTCGCATGAGGAGCGTGGATTGAAATGTCGCGCACATGCCATCGCCTGCATACATCGCATAAGTCGCTCCTCGCATGAGGAGCGTGGATTGAAATCGCGTGCGGGAGCAGACCTGGGATAATCTTGACGTCGCTCCTCGCATGAGGAGCGTGGATTGAAATATTGTCGATAGCCATTATAAACGAGACATCTCCGTCGCTCCTCGCATGAGGAGCGTGGATTGAAATACGCTCGGCGCATCGCCAGAGCTCGCCAACCGCGTCGCTCCTCGCATGAGGAGCGTGGATTGAAATAGTCCTTGTTTTGTCTGCTTTTAGTGCCGCCCGCGTCGCTCCTCGCATGAGGAGCGTGGATTGAAATATCAACGGGCGTGCGGCTGTCCGCATCGGCGATGGTCGCTCCTCGCATGAGGAGCGTGGATTGAAATTTTCCCCGCCGTCTTGATGGCGGCCTCTCGCTCAGGTCGCTCCTCGCATGAGGAGCGTGGATTGAAATTGCTATCCGTTGTGGAGACTCATCCCAATCATCACGTCGCTCCTCGCATGAGGAGCGTGGATTGAAATATGATGGAGAGCTGAGCATCGCGGACATCTGGGCCGTCGCTCCTCGCATGAGGAGCGTGGATTGAAATCTCAAACGTGAGCTTGTTACCGGGGTCGATTACGTCGCTCCTCGCATGAGGAGCGTGGATTGAAATTCTCGTAGCAATGCGGATGGCAGCTATACCGTCATGTCGCTCTTCGCATGAGGAGCGTGGATTGAAATTTTGAAACTTTGCAAGTTTTGGGGCCTAGATGTGTGTCGCTCCTCGCATGAGGAGCGTGGATTGAAATCAGGCGGACAAAGACTACTATCGCCGGATGTTCCCGTCGCTCCTCGCATGAGGAGCGTGAATTGAACTCTGCAGGAGTAGCGGCAAAGGCACTTGGTGTCAGGTCGCTCCTCGCATGAGGAGTGTGGATTGAAATTTCAGCCCATTCATTTGCGTGTCGAGCGTCGATAGGGCGCCGCCAGCGTTTTGGAGTGCCGTCAGTGTGGCGATGAGGTTCTTGAGCGCCCCGTCCGTGCCGCCGTTCTCGATCTTCCCGAGTGCCTCGTAAATCTGTTCCAATGTGTAAGCCATAGTAATTCTCCCTTCACCGTCTAGGCTGGTTCGACTCCCGTTCTTTTAAGCCTGCGGGCGGCTCCCGGCCGAAAAAAGGCATGAAAAAAGCACTCATGAGTCATTCACAAGTGCTTATGCGCATAATTTTGTATCATCAATGCAACAGCATCAATCAATCACTTCAATAGAGGAAATTTCTGATTCACGCATTTCATATCTGGCAATCTCTCCGTTTGAATTAGTCACATTTAAATCCAAAGAGTTATATCCTGCTTCATCGTCTTCTTCGTTATCATAATAAGGGGTAAAGCCAACAACCCTTCCGTTCCATTCCACTCCATCACGGTCAACCATGCGAACTTTATGTCCTACTGCGCTCATCATCTTTTCAGCCATTTTCATGATTCATCCTCCTTTGGAACCATATGGACACCCTTGTCACTTACATGAACAAGACTGTACTCTGTAAGAACCGTATCACTTCCATACCGATGCACTACCACTCCCTTGATACCGGGGTGATGAACCAAAACTTTTTTACTCCAATCTCCAGCTTTTGTTAATTTTATTTTTCCTGCCAAAAGAAGCTCTTTTATGTCAATATTATTAAGCGATTCTGCATTCATATAATAGCTTTTGTCCGGATTATATAAATCGGTTCCTTTTATGTGGATTTTCTGTCTGTCGGTAAATGCTTTTGTACAATATGGCGATTCTAAATAATCATGAATCCTTTCGTCAAATTCCGGCAACGACTCATCTGGTAGGCGCTTAGATATTTCCTCTATCTTTATTTTACCGTCATGCAGGTACGGTTTCAAGCTTTCTGGTAAATCTTTAGGGCGCCCCGCAAATCTAGCACCGGTGTAGTTTCTTGCCCACTTGGTCCAAGAATCCCTGTTCGCAAACGCTTTTGCCCCTTGGATGCCGAGAATCTGCTGCCGATGATACAAGGATTGCTTCTCAAGCCATGCCCTGCCACCTTCTTCCAGCTGGTCGACGGCCTTCTTGCCTTTCAGCTCGCTCTGATACACCGGCGCAAGGTGGCAAAGGCAATGCGGGTGCACTGGCAGACGTGGCGTGGCTGTCTTCGGATAGATGCCTTTGCCGAGGCCGTACAGGTTCGCATCGGCATAGAGATCGCAGATGTCAAACTTGGGATGACGCGACGCCAGCTTCCACTTGAAGGCTACGACGGAGTCATCGTCCATGTACTTCTCGGCAAAGCCGTCCGCCCATGCTCTGGCCGCTTCTGTCCTGGCGATGCGCTCGGCCACGTAGCGGCTCTTCTATATTTCATGGAGGTGTGAGTGCGATGATTCATTATATCGCTGTATCAAAAACGAGACTGTAAACATAGATGGTGCTGCATCTATGTTACAGTCTCGTTTTTCGTGTTTTGCTGTTATTTGTCGCTCTCTTTTTTTGCATCGGACGGCGCTGCGGGGGCAGCGTCGGTGTTTTCCTCGCGGGTGACGAGGATTTTGTCGATGCGGGCGCGGTCCATGTCGACGACTTCGAAGGTGAAGCCGTTCCACTCACATTTCTCGGCGACTTTTGGGATGTAGCCGAAGTAGGAGGTCAAGAAGCCGCCCATGGTCTGGTAGTGGTCGTGGTCTTCGTCGGGGAGCTCGGCGATGTCGAAGCGCTCTTTGAAGTCGTCGATGGAGCAGAGGCCGTCGACGTACCAGGAGTGCTCGTCGCGTGGGGTGAACTGAATCGGGTCGGGCTCAACGTTGGACATGGAGTCGCCGATGATCTCCTGCAGGATGTCGTTGAGGGTGATGAAGCCGACGACGCCGCCGTACTCGTCGAGGACCATGGCCTCGTGGATGCCGGTATCGCGGAACTTGGCGAGCACGCGGAAGGTCTCCATCGAGCGCGGCACGAACATGGGCTTGCGGATGTACTGCGCGAGGTCGAGGGACTTGCGCTCGAGCGAGGCGTTGAGGAGGTCCTTGGCGTAGAGCACGCCGCAGAAGTCGTCGAGATTCTCGCGGCCGACGGGGAAGACGTTCTGCGGATGTTCGCGGATGATGCGCAGGTTGTGGCGCAGGGAGTCGGTCAGGTCGAGCCAGAGCATCTGGGTGCGCGGCGTCATCAGGGAGTAGGCGGTCTGGTCGCTCATGTGGAAGATGCGGTCGACCATGGCCTGCTCGGATTTCTCGAAGGTGCCGTCCTCGGTGCCCTGCTCGATGAGGTCCTTGACCTCGTCTTCGGTGACGGTGTCCTCGACGTGCGGGTTGATGCCGAGCAGCAGGAGGACGCCGCCCGCAGAGCCGGACAGGAAGCGGATGAAGGGGCGCGCGAGGCGCGTAAGCCTTGCGACGATGCCATGGTACTTCATGAGCATGTGCTCAGGGTTCTGTGCGGCCTTCTTCTTCGGCAGGAATTCGCTGAAGAGCAGGGTGATGTACGTCACGACGACGATGCTGAAGAGCATGGCAATCGTCGTGGCATGCGGCAGGAAGGCGATGAAGCTGGCGAGGTACGGCGCGATGAAGGCGCCGGTGCAGATGCCCATGAGGATGCCAGTCAGCGTGATGCCGACCTGGACGAGCGAGAGCGGCGCTTCGACGTTCTCGAGCAGGCCGAGCGCTGCCTCGGCATCTTGATTGCCGTCTTCGGCGAGCTTCTCGAGCCGTCCGCGGTGGCTCTCTGTGAGGGCCGTCTCGATGAGCGAGAAAAAGGCGTTAGCCAGCAGCAGTAACAGGAGTAAGACGAGCAATAGGCCCGCGTCAGTATTGTCCAAAAATGATACACATCCTTTGCTAAAGATACATGCAGATTGTAAACTATTTTCCTATAATATAGCATAACCATGGCGTTTTGTCACATATGGCGCGGGCTCTGGGAGTGGCTCAGTCGTCATACCAGGGGCCGTTGCCGATGACGATGCCGCCGTGCAGGGTCACGGGCGTGGAGCTGCCGACTTTTGTCGGCATGCGCGTCGTGAGCTTGTAGGGCGTGTCGACAAGCCAGGCCGTCACGAGCACCGCGTCGTCCTTGATCTTGCGGTAGGCCTTGCGGTCGAGCTCGGCCGTGTAGACCTCGCTCTTGTGGGCGGCGACGGAAGAGCTCGTCAGGGCCTGCGTGAAGGCCATGCCGTCCGACCGGCGGTAGAGCGTCTTGCCATTCTTGTCGAGGATGGCGAAGTCGTAGACCTGCCCGTCGCGGTGGGCGACGGAGTAGTCGCTGTCGCCGTCATTCGTGACTTTTAGCTCCATGACGAGCCGGCCGTGCTTCTCCTCGACGGTCAGCTCCTCGACAATGCTGTCGAAGCTGAAGGCCGCGTACGACGGCACAATCTCGCTGCTGTGCGAGCCCGAGGTCGGGAACGAGACGCCGATGCCCGTGCCAAACGAGGCAGAGGCCACCGGCATCGCGGACAGGGGGACAGCAAAGGCTGTGAGCGCAAGCGCGGGGATAAGGGCATATCTTTTCATGGTAATCACTCCTGATTCTGTCAGTCGTTCTAGATTGGTATCGTTGGTTCTATTGTACCATGTCATGTTAGAATTAGGCAAAAGATGTTCCTTGCATGTATGGGGACTCAAACGGCAAAGATTCATGGCTTGATTTCGATAGTATACAATATGCCTAATTGTATACGGCTAAAATATGCAGTGTGTATATTGTTAAAGGAGCGCATTCCCGCTATACTGTAACCATAAAAGGCGATATGAAATATGCAGCGGCGCATTAGTAAAGTAAAATGTTACTCGTGCGCCTCTTTGTCTATTTAGGAGGTACGATTTTATGAAAGCAGATGCAGCACAATTGAATGATTGGCTAATGAGAATCGATACCTTCAATGCAACGCCTGGAGAAGGTACAACTCGAGCCGTTTATACAAAGGAGTTCTATCGGGCTCGCGAATATTTAAAGAAGGAAATGCAAGATCTCGGCCTTGAGATCCATGAGGATTGTGTCGGCAATATATATGGAGAATATAAAGGATGTCATCCAGAACGTCCGCCTGTCTGGACCGGTTCACATATCGATACGGTTCCGCATGGTGGGCGCTATGATGGAATGGCCGGCGTATTTGCAGCTCTGGAAGTTATCCGCATGATGAAAAGTGATGGCTATCAGCCGAAACGGAGTATCTTCGTCAATGCTTATGCTGGAGAGGAAATGAGTCGTTTCGGGATGTGCTGTATTGGCAGTCGCGCGATTGTCGGTCGCATTCATCAGCAAGATTTAAAGGACGCAAGAAATATGGCTGGTGAGAGCATCTTTGATGTCCTCAGCCATGATGGTTTTGAGCCAGAGCGATTCAATCGAGACTTTTCTACAAAGCCGAGGGTCCACGCAAGTCTTGAGCTGCATATCGAGCAAAACAGGATCTTGCAGGACAAGGGCATCTCTGTTGGTATTGTCACTGGCATTTGTGCACCGACAAATCTGCGATGCGAGATTCATGGCATTCAATCGCATGCCGGCGGCACGAGTATGGAGGATCGCCGCGATGCCTTTATGGCGTCAGCTGAGATTGCTCTGGCACTCGAGCACTTAGCGAAAGCCTCAGATAGTGAATACATCACGGGAACAGTCGGCGCGATGAAATTGGACCCTGGCGCAGCAAATGTCATTCCGGGGCAAGCGGATTTCTCCATCGATATCCGCTCCATCTCGGCACAGGATAAGGATGACTTGGTCGAGGCATTGCAGGAAAAGATTGATGAAATCACAAGGAACCGCGGTGTTACCTATCAACTGGAACAGCTGAATAACGATACACCGTACATCTGCAGTCCGCGCATCCGAGAACTCTTGCATGAAAGTGCAAAAGAACTGGAGCTTCCTGTACTCGATATGATCAGTGGTGCTTATCATGACAGCCTGATGTTGGGTGACATCACAGATGCAGCGATGATCTTCATCCCCTGTAAAGATGGCATCAGTCATGACCGGAAAGAATCGATTGATATGGATGATCTTGCTAAGGGCACAGACCTTTTAGCGGCCACCTTACGCCGCCTTAGTGAAGAATAAGGATAGGATATTCTGTATTAGGATAGGAGAGAAGACATTATGGCAAAGAAGAAGATTTGCATTATCGGCGGCGGTATTTCTGGTACGGCTCTTGGTTATAATCTGAGCCTCTATGATGATGCAGAAGTCACGCTTTATGAAAAAGGCCGCATCGGTGCTGGCACGACATCGAAATCAGCGGGTACGGTATGCCTGTTCGATGATTCCCTGAATAATCGCTATTGGGATGTCCGCCTTTATGGTTTTGAGACATACTGTAAGATGGAGAAGGAAAAAAGGGGATCGGCTGGATTTGACAAGACGGGCACGCTGGTCTGTGCATTGGATGAAAAAGACGAAAAACGCATCAAGACAGGTATTGCACTGGCAAAATCCGCAGGTTACACGGGTGAATACATCACGGATAAAGACAGAATCAAGAAGATTCTTCCGATGATTGATCCGGATTCCATTATCGGTGCAGGCTATACGGCAGATGATGGGTACTTCGATGGTACGATGATTTCCAATAATTTTGCCAGCAAGATGGAAGCGAATGGCGCAACCGTCATCATCGGTGTTGGTGTTACGGATATCAAGGTAGAAGGTGGAGCAGCTGTTGGCATTACGACGTCGGAAGGCAAACAGGAAGCTTATGATGTCATCGTGGACTGCACGGGGCCGTGGAGCCGCTTCACGGGCAAGATGGTCGACCTTGAAGTGCCAATCTGGCACACGAAGGCAGAAGCATTCTTCATGGCACCATCTGAAAAGCTCGACTATGTATTCCCCATCCTGAAATTCCCGGCATTCTATGCGTTGCGCGCCGGCAACAACATCTTCATCTGTAAATCGCATCTGTCGATGGACCTGGACAATCCAATGCATGCAGGCCAGTGGGATCCGGATAAACTGCCGGAGCGCGGCGGCACAGATGATTATTTCATTGAGTTCCTGTTCGAGCAGATGGAAAAGAATGTTCCTGGCTTGGTCGATGCAGGCCTGAGTTCATCGTGGCTGTCTTATCGTGCAGAGCCACGCGATTTCCTGCCAATCATTGGTGACACTCCGGTCAAGAACTATCTCCTGGCCACGGGCTATGGCGGAAATGGTGTCATCGAGGCACCGGCAGTCAGCCGTGATCTGGCAAAATACATCATGCGAGGCGAAAGCACATTGCTACTCGAAGAATGGGCATTCTCGAGACTGTTGAAGAAATGAGGCGGATGACGCATGAAGATAGCAATCTGTATAAAACATGTTCCCGTCAGTGAAGATGTAGAAATCGATTCGGTTACGCATAGTGTCCGTCGTATCGATGCAACGTGCGATATGAATCCCTGTGATCTGAATGCGATGGAGATGGCTGCTCAGCTCAAGAAAGCAACGGATGGCAGTATCGATGTATACACGATGGGGCCGGATGGTGCAGCGGCATCCTTAAAGAAGTGTCTAGCCCTTGGGGCAGATGAGGCGTATCTCCTGAGCGACCGCAGCTTTGCCGGTCGTGATACACTCGGCACGGCTCGTGTACTTGCCGATTTTGTCAAACGCAAATCATACGACATCGTTTTCACGGGAGCGGAATCCAGTGATGGTGCAACCGGACAGGTTGGTGCTATGCTCGCCGAACTTCTCGGCATGCCGGATGTCGCAGATGCCGTATCCGTAGAGTCGGATGAAGACGGTGCACTGATCATCGGCAAAAAGGTGCAGCAGGGGACGTTGAAAATCAAGGCAAGTGGACCAGTCCTCTTAGCGGTACCATTTGGCTGCAATGATCCGAAACTCCCGACACTGCGTGCGCAGATGAAAGCGAACCACAAAGAGATCCATGTCTTGACGGGGAAGGACTGCAATCCATCCGTCCTCGAGAACCTGGAAGTCAAGTCTGTCGTCACGGATGTATATCCAGCGCCAGAGGCAAGTAAGCAGGCGAAGGAGATTACAGGTACTCCGAAGGAAATCGCTGTAAAGATCCAGAAACTTTTGGAAGGAAGTGAGCAGGATGTCTGAGATCGTTGTTTATGCACAGATCACCAAGAACGGTCTGAATCCGGAGACAGCCGAGCTCGTCACTGCCGCACAGGAAGTCGCAAAGGTTTCCGGAGAACCCATTACCGTTCTCGCCGCTGATGACCGGGCACCTTCGTATGAAGATGCACTGAAACTGGAGGGCGTTTCGGAGGTTATTCTCCTGCATACGGTCGGCATCGATGAAATGCAGACGGATGTGCTGAGCAAGGTCATTGCAGATGTCATCACTTCTCGTGATGTGTCGACGATTCTTGCGCCGTCGGAGCATCAGGCCAGAGCTTTGCTTTCGCGTATTACTGTAAAGCTCGACGCGGGCATGACAGCGGCCTGCAAAGAACTGAAGCCAGAAGACGTAGATGGCAAGGTAGTCGTCCATCAGATCAAGAGCTCGTTTGGCAGTCAGGGACTCGTTACGTGTGATATCACGACAAAGCCGGCAATCATCACGTTGATCCCAGGCTCCTACGAAGCAGCACCCCAGACAGGGACGCCGAAAATCCAGGTCATCGAAAAGGAAAATCTGACCTCGGCTCTTGAGGTTCTGGACTTTGAAGAAAGCCAGTCGGCAGGTAACCTTCTGGGGGCAAAGCGTGTGGTCTGTGTTGGCAAAGGCGCCATAGAAGGAGAAAACTTCAGTCTGGCAAAATCTTATGCACAGAAAATCAATGCTGCATTTGCTGGCAGCCGTCCGATGGCCGATCAGCACTGGCTTGATTTTGAGGCACAGATTGGTGAATCCGGTACGGTTATCCGACCAGAAGCCTGCCTAATCTGTGGCGTTTCCGGTGCCATCCAGTTCACGGAGGGAATCAAGGGAGATCCTTTGGTCATTGCCATCAACAAAGATCCAAAAGCCCCAATTTTCGGTTTTGCTGATTACAAAGTCGTTGCCGACATGAAGGATATCTTACCAGAGCTCCTGACGGCAGCCGACCCAAAATAAAGTAATGGTCTACCAATTTGATAGGAGGGATTATCATGGAAATGGCACAAATTCTAATGGTCATTACGCTCATATTTATGGTATGGGGGAAAACTCCACTTTATCTGACAGCTATTGTTGGATCTACAATAGCTGCTTTAGCAGCAGGATTTCCAATATCAGGTAAGGCGGATATTACCCTAGCAAAGTTGATTAATGGTGGCTTGAATCCGGTTATTGCTGATATTACCGGCGTTTTGATGTTTGTTGGTATTTTGGAAACATCCGGTTTTTTGAAGGTCATTATTAACAAGATTATATCTTGGGGATCTAAATTAGGCGGAGCGCCTGGTATTACGGCTGCTGGTAGTTTAGCAGCAGGCTGTATTGGTGCTCTGACAGGCTTTACGCAGCCTGTTGTTACTGCTGCTATAACAGGACCTGTGGCTACAAAACTCGGTATGGATCCGAATAAGACAGCTGGTCTGGCAGCACATGCAGGACATTTTGGTAATTTTGCTGGTTTTACACATCCAACTCAGGTTGCTGTTGTTGCAACGGCGGCTATTGGATTTGGTGCAATAAATGTTGTCGGTGCAATTACCGGTATATCAATTATTGCATTTAGTTGGTATCGTATTGTACGTGAGATGAGAAAAAATCCGCCCATTATTAGCCAAGATGTAAAAGATGAAGTTGCAAAATCTTTATCTAATAAATCTGGTATCAACTTTAGTTTGGCAATATTCCCATTCCTGCTGTTTTGTATAGGATTTGTATTTGGTATACCGGTATTTGTTGATGGTACAGTTTGTGCTATATTAGTTGCTATCCTTGCGAAAATGAATCCTAGTAAGAGCGAAACAGATATGATTAATGGTGTTAAGCGTGCTTCGATTCCTATTGTGGCAACTATTAGTTTTTTGTTTATGAGTGGTGTTATCAATAAGATTGGTTTGGTTGATGTTATTTCGAATATAATGGCTCCTCTCGTATCTATTTCCCCAGTCTACACAATGCTTTTTGTATCAGCATTAGCAGGATTTATCACTCAGTCAAATGCAGCCTCTGTAGCTATTGATGTTCCTTTCCTGCAGGTTGTTCTTGCTGCTGGTGCTGATCCTCTGACTGCAGCTTGTGCAGCTGCAGGCGGATCAGCTGTTACACAGTATTATCTGACTGGAGGACCGGTAGCTGCTCTTTCTACAGTCATTCCGGTTGTCAAAGGTTCGAATCTAAAAGATGCCAATAAGTTTCAGCGTCCTGCGATGTTATTTGGATTATTGGTGTTGTTCCTTTTGGTTAGTCTGCTATTAGTTATTCGCTGATTTATTTTTGAGTATGTTACTTCTAAAATAATAAGTTTAAATTCAGATACTCAAAGGAGGCATATTAGTATGAAAAAAATTATTGCAGTTACAACTGGGGGTACCATAGCTATGAAGCTTGACCCCAAAACAGGCGGTCTAGTCCCAGCTGTTTCTGGTGAAGATCTTCTGGCAGCTGTACCAGCACTTCAGTCTGTGGCAAAGATTGAAGTTGTAGAAGAATCAAATGTACCAAGTGGCCATATCACACCGCAAATGATGTTTGATTTGGCCAAAACGATTGATAAATTAGCGCAGCGACCCGATGTTGATGGTTTTGTTGTCACACATGGTACAGATACCCTGGAAGAAACTGCATATATGCTCGACATGACGCTTCATACAGAAAAACCAGTTTGTGTAACGGGAGCAATGCGCGGTGCTTCTGATACAAGCTGGGATGGACCAGGAAATATTTTAGCTGCCGTAAAAACAGCTGCTTCTGACGAAGCTGTTGGACAAGGCGTTTTGGTCGTATTGAATGATGTAATTCATGCAGCAAGAGAAGTTACAAAGACACATTCTGTAAATACGGATACCTTTCAATCACCATGGTGGGGACCAATTGGACATGTCTATTTTGATCGAGTCGTGTTCAAACGAAAATCTGTTTCTCGACAAAAAATTCAACCAAACGAATTAGTTCCAGATGTCTATCTAATAAAAAGTGTCGCAGGAATGGACGATTTCCTTTTTAAATGCTTGATTGAAAAGGGAGTCAGTGGTATCGTAGTAGAAGCATTTGGTTGTGGAAATGTACCTTTAGGTGTAAGAAAAGGAATCTTCGAAGCTCGTTCAGCGGGCATACCAGTTGTTCTAGCTACAAGAGTATTTGCAGGACGTGTAGCACGAGTCTATTCCTATATGGGTAGTGCTGGAGAAATGTATTCCCATGGGATTATTCTAGCGGAAGAATTAAGTGGACAAAAGGCTCGATTAAAATTAATGTTAGCTTTAGGTATAACTAAGGATAATGAAAAGCTACGTAAAATTTTTCAACAATGAGCCGTTATGATATGATGAATGTTATACATATATCCACAAAACACCTCATCATGACATAAATCCATAAACTACTGTATAAAAGTCACTGCTGAATATCAAAGGCGAGTAATGCTAGGTAAATCAAATAGTTTTCCTCTGCATTGTCGAATTTGATGTCCAGCAGTTCTTTTATTTTCTCAATATGATTGATGGTTGTATTCCGATGTAAATACATCGATTTTGCTGCCAAACTTGCATTGTAATTTGCTTTCAAATAAGCTCGAAGTGTTCCGATTAAATTAGTGTGGTGTTCATGATCATATTGAATGACAGGTTCTAAAAAATGATAAATAAGGATACTCTGATTTTTCGGAGAACCTTCAAGAATCAAGGAAGGGAGTAGATGTAAATATGAGTGGATTTCATCCATGCCACTGGCAGTGGTATTCAGTGCGGTCAAGCTTTCCTCTAAGGATTGTCGAATAGAAGTCACACCATTATGGCAACTACTGAGGCCAATCGGTACGGAAGATACGGTATATGACCTCCATTTCTGTATTAGTATTTTTGCATACTGGCGTACAGCATGTAATGTCTTCAATGGATGACAGTTGATTGAAAACAAGTAGAAACAGCAGAAAATATTATGGTTTGTGCAGATGAAAGGGGGAGCATCCTCCTCAATGAGTTGCATTATATCTTGTTTCATTTTAGTAACTACATCTTCAGGAAGTCCACCAAAAGATGCGAGGTTAGTCGTTAGACAGATCCATGATTTATGGAAGTCAAATCCATAGAATGAGCAAAGATTTTTGAGTTCCTGTTCAGATAAAGATTGTTTTTGCATAATAGCGTGCAGAAAAAAAGAAGAGTTATGCTCATAATTCTGGAGACTGAGTTTCTGTTGCTCGAAAGCAAGCGCCAATAACCGTAGAATACGTTGTAAAAAATCATCTGCTGGTAGATGTTGTTCTTTCTGATAAAAAATTAGTAGTTTTCCCTTCTGACTGGGGAGATTCATACATTGCATACGAAATGTTGTATCCTGTAATAATTTTTTTTCGATAGCAGAGATCTCTTGACTGGAAGAGCTTTCTAATAGGTTTTGCACCCCATTATCACTTGACATCATCTTGTGGGGCGCGACGTTACAGATGGATATTTTTTGTTCATTGATAAGGCTTACCGGCATTTCTAGAAAATCAGCGAGTTGTTGTAATAGATTATCCCAAGACGGATGATTCAGTACACTATCCATGAAATGCTGAATAAATCTTTGACGAGAAATCGTCTGCGCATTTGCTTCTATATTTAGTTGATTAAAAACAATTTTGGAAATAGTAGAAAAACTATAAAAGAATGGTAATTCGATAATGGGAAAATCAAGCTTAGCTGCTTCGTCTAAAATTTCCTCTGGAATCGAATGAAAGAAACGACGAATTTTGATTGCCAATGCAGCACATCCAAATTCCTTCAAATCACGAACAATACTTCGTTGCAATTCTGGATTATTCAGAAGTACGAATCCTGTCGTTAAAATCAACTCATCCTTCTTGAACCACTTGCTGACATCTGGATTATCCAAAACATTCACGCTTTGAATGGGGCTATTGATGTGACTGAAACTAGTGAGTAAGCGCAGATTACTCAAGCCGCTATCCTTTAGCAGCCATTTGATTGTTGGCATAGAACCCCTCCCCTTAGAAGATGAAAATTTTGTATAAATATACCAGCGGTCCGTCCTTACCTTGTTTATCATCAGTATAGGGCATGAAGTATGTTCGTGCAATACCGATTTGTACAAATGGTTTTACACTCGCTGGACTCTTGGCGTCAGACTGATGACAATGTGACGAAAAAAGATATTAGGGCGGGCGCCCCTGTACTGCCTTGACTTTACAAGGCGCAAGAAGTCCGATACAATAAAGACAGCTGTACAAGTTGGTACAGCTGTCTTTCTCTATTATAAGGAAATACCTCTCGGTTGATGAGAAAATGGGCTTGCCCACCATGGGGCAGATTTTGGAGGAATAAGGATACAGATGGATAAAGAAACAAGAAATGACCTGCCGGGAATCCAGTGGTTCCCTGGCCATATGAAGAAGGCGCAGCGGCTCATCGAGGAGAACCTCAAGCTCGTCGATGTTGTCATCGAGCTGCTCGATGCGCGCATCCCGGCGAGCAGTGCCAACCCGATGCTCGCCGAGATCATCAAGGGCAAGCCAAGGCTCATCGCGCTCAACAAGTCGGACCTCGCGGATGCGGCGAGCACGAAGCGCTGGCTCGCGTATTTCCGGGCGCAGGGTATCCCGGCAGTTGCGATTGACTCGGTCAAGGGCCGCGGCATGAAGCAGCTCGTCGCGAAGGCGGAGGAACTCGCACGTCCGAAGACGGACCGCTTCGTCAAGGCTGGCGGTCGTCCGCGCGCGGCGCGCTGCATGATTCTCGGCATCCCGAATGTCGGCAAGTCGTCGCTCATAAACCGCCTGGCCGGTGCGGTCAAGGCGAAGGCGGCGGACAAGCCGGGCGTGACGCGCGCGAAGCAGTGGATCAAGATCGGCGCGGCACTCGACCTGCTCGACACGCCGGGCATCCTCTGGCCGAAGTTCGAGGACCAGACGGTCGGCCTGAAGCTCGCATTCACGGGCGCGATCAACGATGAGATCTACGACCGCGAGCAGGTCACGGCGCTCTTGCTCTCGGTGATGCGCCGCGACTATCCGGAGCGCTTGCAGGAGCGATTCAAGTTCAAGGGTGAGATGCCGGAAGACGGGCTGGCGCTGCTCGAGGCCATTGGCCGCAAGCGCGGCTGCCTCGTCAAGGGCGGCGTGGTCGACCTCGAGAAGGCGCAGAACATCGTGCTGACGGAGTTCCGCAGCGGCAAGCTCGGCCTTGTCACGCTCGATGAGGTGCCGCAGGCCCCTGCAACGGAACCGGCCGGTGAAGAGCGGGGGGATGAGGCATGAAGGCTCGACGATACCAATATCTGCGAGCTGCTGCGGCTGTACCTGACCAAG
>OHBJ01000076.1_pt1 | contig 44193 bp, 45 predicted proteins | sample 1577241 | NCBI WGS metagenome assembly OHBJ01 (sample SAMEA3541594, study PRJEB24748) | human gut metagenome | biome: human gut; feature: human-associated habitat; material: faeces | place: China | collected 2012 | reverse complement strand
ATGCCCAGAACCGGAATCGAACCAGTGACACGAGGATTTTCAGTCCTCTGCTCTACCAACTGAGCTATCTGGGCTCACTCGCATCACACAACTGATATTTTACAATTCTGTTATGATATTGTCAAGAAATTTTTCAAAATTTTTTAAAAGGGTTGTAATTCTTATCTGATTTTATAAAGAAGGAACTTAGCCAATAAGAATGGCATCCTTCTCAGAATCATAAGTCAGGGTGAGCACACAGCCATCCTCGGAATAATCCTTTACGGAAAGATTCAATTCATATAAGCTGCCATCCTCGGAGACGAGCTCGAGCACCCAGGGGGTATTCTGTACATCACGGTAGATAACAAGTCCTGCCATACGCTGTGCAGGCATAAAGCCTGAAAGGGTTTCCAGCAAATCTACGTTCTCAATTGTTCCCTTCTGGTGAAGGGACAGCCCTGCAAAGGTAAGGTTCGTATCATTTACCAGGGAAACATTAATCGGGGTAAGAATTGCCGCATTTTCCGTATCCCTGATGTCATTAATTGCAGTGAGGTATTCCTCATAGGTGTCAATGATGGAGTCCATTGTGTCGATCAGCATATCAATTTCTTCATCGCTCATATCGTTCAGATTGTAGGTATTTACCTGCGTGATCTTCTCACCAAGTGCAACCAGCTTTTCGTCCAGGGAATCATTTTCAATCTGCCTGTGAGCCGATACGACACGGTTATGTATGGCAACCAGATTGGAGTAGGTGTCCTGCGCCTGTGCAATCTTTTCAGCGGATGGACCGCCGCATGCGGTAAGAAGCAGCGTAGAAGCTGCCATGACACAGGATAATAACAGAGAGTATAAATTTTTCTTTATGGAAAATATGTGTTTCATAGGCCGGGATCCTTTTTATAACTATCGTAACTGTGAGAATACGGAACAGTTACACCTTATCACAATGCAGGATTGTCTGCAAGAAAATGTTGTTGTTCGCACAGCAGCCAGACCCTTGCTGTCAGGCTTCTGTATTAGCAACAACATTTACAACATTTTGACAGGTTGTCTGAACAATCCATACTGTTATTTTACAAGGATATGAGATATAATGAACCTAAGAAAAAACCAGACTGCTGCAAACCAGACATTTGGGTTTTCAGGATCATTAACGGGCAACTATCCTGTGATGCAGGATAAAGAGCACAAGGTGCGGATTTACAAGTTACATATAGAACGAATCCTATATGATAGAAAACATAGAGACATGAGTTGCCGGAAAGATATGTAGAAAGGAAATCGGATGGAGAGGGCCTATAAACTGGAATTCGCAGGAGAACGGGCGGGAAGCCTGTATGTAAGCTGCTGTGGCCTGTCTAAAACAGAGCCGCTGCACAGCTTTGGACCTGCGCAGAAGCCGTATTATCTCATTCATTATATTCTCCGTGGTAAGGGCAGATTTTCCCTGCGGAATAAAGAATTTCAGCTTTCTTCCGGGAATGGGTTTCTCATCCCGCCGGAGGAGCTGAGCTTTTATCAGGCAGATGAGAAGGAACCGTGGACTTATATCTGGGTTGGATTCCAAGGTGAGATGGCAGAGCGGATTCTGCAGAACATCGGACTTACTGTAGTGAATCCTGTTTTCTGCTCGGATCACAGTGAGGAGCTATATCAGGCGGTTAAGGATATGATGGAGCACAATACCTATGGGATTTCCAATGATCTTCGCCGGAACGGACAGCTTCAGGTGTTTCTTTCTGTGATTGCAGATGGAGTCACCACACAGGAGCATGGGGAAGTGGACAGGGCAGATCATTATGTGGAACGGGCGATTGCCTATATTCGCAGCAATTACTGTAATCCGATCAGGGTCACGGACGTGGCGGATTATGTATGCGTGAACCGGAGTTATCTGTATACTCTGTTTAAAAATGCACTGGGCATGTCTCCACAGCAGTTCCTGACGAACTACCGGGTGCATAAGGCAATGGAACTGTTAAGGACAACAGAGCTTCCGGTTGAGAGTATTGCTCTGTCCTGTGGATACACGGATCCGCTGGTTTTTACCAAGGCTTTTAAACATGTGAAAAGGATTTCCCCATCCGGCTACCGGAAAGAGGTGCGGACGGGAGAAGTAAATAAGAATCAGGATTATTTAAAACAAATTGAAGGTACGTTATTATTAAAAGGAGGAACGATGATGAAAGAACAGCTTTTAGCAAAATTCGGAGAGGTATTTGGCAGCACAGAGGGCGCAGCAGTTTACTTTGCACCCGGCCGTGTAAATCTGATCGGAGAACATACCGATTATAACGGAGGCCATGTTTTTCCCTGTGCCTTGACAATCGGAACCTACGGTGTTGCCAGAGTGAGAAAGGACAACGTGCTACAATTTTATTCCATGAACTTTGAACAGTTAGGGGTAATCGGGAGCAGGCTCGAGGATCTGAAGCCGGAAAAGGAAGCAGACTGGACCAATTATCCCAAGGGTGTGATCTGGGCATTTGACAAGAAGGGTTATCCGGTTACTTCCGGTATGGACCTTCTGTTATATGGAAATATTCCAAACGGTTCCGGACTTTCTTCCTCTGCATCCGTAGAAGTTCTTACCGGATTTATTTTAAGGGATTTCTTCGGATTTGATGTGACGAATCAGGATCTGGCACTGATCGGACAGTATTCCGAGAATAATTTCAATGGCGTCAACTGCGGAATCATGGATCAGTTTGCAATTGCCATGGGGAAAAAGGATCATGCGATTTTCCTGGATACGGCAGACCTGTCCTACACATACGCACCGATTCACTTAAGTGGTGCGAAGATCGTGATTGCATGCAGTAATAAGAAGCGCGGACTTGGAGATTCCAAGTATAATGAGCGCAGAAGCGAATGCGAAGAGGCACTCCGCCGTGTTCAGAAAGTAAAGAAAGTAGAGAACTGGGGAGCACTCACCGAGGCAGAATTTGAAGAGATAAAGGGAGCCATCGGGGATGAAGTGCTGGAGCGTCGTGCAAAGCATGCCGTATATGAGAACCAGCGTACCATAAAGGCGGTTGCTGCCTTACAGAATAATGACATCACTCTCTTTGGGGAACTCATGAATGCTTCCCACGTATCCTTGCGTGATGATTACGAGGTAACCGGAATCGAACTGGATACGCTGGTGGAAGAAGCATGGAAGGTGCCGGGAGTGATCGGATCCCGTATGACAGGAGCCGGTTTTGGCGGATGTACCATCAGTATTGTCAGGGATGAAGCGATTGAAGAGTTTATTAAGCAGGTAGGCGAAGCCTATGAGAAGAAGATCGGTTATGCGGCAGACTTCTATGTAGTGGAAATCGGCGATGGCCCGTGCAAGTTAAAATAAATATCCGCATGGGATGAACAGAATATGAAGTGGTTGAAAAGAGAGCGTGAACGGAGGATAGAATCATGCAGGATATGCAGAATGCATTAATCCGTCTGGTGGCATATGGCAGAAATACAGACCTGTTACCGGAGGAGGATGAAATTTATACCGTAAACCGGTTGCTGGAGCTGTTTGAAATCGATGAATTACAGGGAGAGCTTTCGGTTCATGAGCAGATTGAGGAAGCACGTAAGGAGACGAGTGTGGAAGATCTGGAAGAAATTCTGAAGGAGCTGTTAGACGGTGCTTTTGAAAAAGGCATTCTGAAAGAAAACAGTGTCGTATACCGTGATCTGTTTGACACAAGGATTATGAGTATGCTGCTTCCGAGACCGGGTGAGGTCATCTGTAAGTTCCGTGAGCTGTATGCGAAGAGTCCGAAGGAAGCAACCGATTATTACTACAAATTCAGTGGAGACACCGATTATATCCGCAGATACCGGATTAAGCGGGATATGAAATGGGAAGCACCTACCGGGTATGGCGATTTAACCATTACGATCAACCTTTCCAAGCCGGAGAAGGACCCAAAGGCAATCGCAGCAGCGAAGCTGATGAAGCAGGCCGGATATCCGAAATGTCTGCTCTGCCGTGAAAACGAAGGATATGCAGGCCGGATCAATCATCCGGCAAGACAGAATCACCGCATTATTCCCATTCAGATCAATGGGGAACAGTGGGGATTCCAGTATTCTCCCTATGTTTATTATAATGAGCACTGTATCGTGTTTAACGGACAGCATGTACCGATGAAGATTGATCACAATACCTTCTGCAAGCTGTTTGATTTTGTGAAGCAGTTTCCACACTATATTCTGGGATCGAATGCGGATCTCCCGATTGTTGGTGGATCGATTCTGACACACGATCATTTTCAGGGTGGAAACCATGAATTCCCGATGGCGAAGGCTCCTGTTGAAAAAGAATTCATCATTCCGGGTTATGAGGATGTGGAGGCAGGTATTGTGAAGTGGCCGATGTCGGTAATCCGCCTGAAGGCAGAGAATCCGGAGAGAATCATTGCCCTTGCCGATGTGATCCTGGATGCATGGCGCGGCTATACAGATGAGGCAGCTTTTATCTATGCAGAGACCGATGGCGAAAAGCACAACACCATTACCCCGATTGCCCGTAAGAAGGGAGATAAGTTTGAACTGGATCTGGTGCTTCGGAATAACATTACGACGAAAGAGCATCCTTTGGGCGTTTACCATCCTCATGCGAACCTTCATCATATCAAGAAGGAAAATATTGGTCTGATTGAGGTTATGGGTCTTGCCGTACTGCCGGCACGTCTGAAAAACGAGGTGGAAGAGCTGAAGCAGGCAATTCTTGCAGGCAGTGATTTGCATGCAACACCGACACTTTCCTCCCATGCTGCATGGACTGAAGAATTTTTAAAGAAATATCCGGTTGTGAATGCAGATAACGTGGATGAGATTATTCAAAAGGAAATCGGACTGGTATTTATGCAGGTGCTTACGGATGCAGGCGTTTACAAGCGGACACCGGAAGGCATGGAAGCATTTGAGCGGTTTATCAAGAGCCTATGAGTGTAAAAATATTATTAGCAGCAATAAATAGCAAATATATTCACATGAACCCGGCGGTATACAGTCTTCGGACGTATGCGCTGGGTTCCGGTGCGTTAAATACAGAAAATGCAGAGATTGCAATCGCGGAGTATACGATCAATCAGCCCGTGGATGAAATCCTGGGCGATCTTTATGAACAAAAGCCCGATGTGATCGGATTTTCCTGCTATATCTGGAACTGGCAGATGACAAAGGAATTGATGGTCGAGGTGAAAAAGCTCCTGCCAAAGACGGATATCTTTCTGGGAGGTCCGGAGGTTTCCTATGAAGCGGAAAAGATCATGGAGCAATATGGACGTGATGATGCAGAGAACGGAAATGGACCGGTCATCCGTGGAATTATCCTTGGGGAAGGTGAAAAAACTTTCTGCGAGCTGGTCGAGTATTATGCAGAGGAGGGCTGCCTGCCTGGAAAACGGTGTCCCAAACAGGATGATGGCTGCTATCCGGATATACAGGAGTCAGACAGAAAGAGTTCAGACTCTGCCGGAGCCGCGGACAGGGGGCGGATGCTTAAGGATATTCCGGGACTTCTTCTTGATACCGGATACACCGGAGTGAGGGAGCCATTGTCCTTCAGTGAGGTTCCGTTTTTGTATGAAGAGCAGAGGCTTTCCGGTAAGGGGCTTCAGGACTTCCGGAATAAGATTATTTATTACGAATCGAGCAGAGGATGCCCTTTCCGGTGCAGCTACTGCCTTTCTTCCATTGATAAAACGCTCCGGCTGCGGGATGTTAACCGGGTATTGCCAGAGTTACAGTTTTTCCTCGATTGTAAGGTGCCGCAGGTAAAATTCATTGACCGTACCTTTAATTGCAACCGGGCGCATGCCATGGCAATCTGGCAGTATCTGACAGAACATGACAATGGTGTCACTAATTTTCACTTTGAGATAGCGGCTGAACTGATTACAGAAGAGGAACTGGAATTGTTTCAGAAGATGCGCCCCGGACTGATCCAGCTGGAAATTGGAGTGCAGACTACGAATCCTAAAACGCTTAAAGCAATTCACCGGAGTGCAGATATGGTGCATCTTTTGCAGATTGTAGAACGGATTCGGGCAGGTCACAATATTCATGTGCATCTGGATCTCATTGCCGGACTTCCGGAAGAAGATTATGAAAGCTTTGTACATTCTTTTAATGAGGTATATGCGATGAAGCCGGAACAGCTTCAGCTTGGATTCTTAAAGGTTTTGAAGGGGACAGAGATTTCCCTGCGTAAGGAGGAATATGGTCTGGTTCACCAGAGTATTCCACCTTACGAGGTTCTGTATACGAAGTGGATTTCCTATGAGGAGATCCGTAAGTTAAAGCGTGTGGAAGAAATGGTGGAGCTTTACTATAATTCCAATCAGTTTATTCATACACTGGCGGCACTTGTAACACAGGTGCAGACACCGTTTGATCTGTATGAGAAGCTGGCAGAGCACTATGAAACACATGGATACTTCATTAACACACCTGCGCGTGTGAAGCGGTATGATGTGCTTTTTGAATTTGCCTGCAGACTTGTTCCTGAGCGGAAGGAGTTGTTCCGGGAGCTTTTGACCTTTGACTTTTATCTGAGAGAAAATGCAAAGAGCCGTCCGGCCTTTTGCCGTGATCTGACGGGAGATTATGAGATGATCCGGCAATTTTATGAGCAGGAGGAGGCTTGGCCCCGTTATCTTAAAGAGTATGCGCAGTATCATGCCCGGCAGGTCATGAAGATGACACATATGGAGATGTTTCATTATCCGGTCTGGCAGCAGGATGCGGATGAGTGGAAGCCATTGGAACATCCGGTGATGGTATTGTATGATTATCAGAAAAGAGATCCGCTTACCGGAGACTGCGCGGCTATACCTTGTAAGACATATATGTAACTATTCAGATCCCCATTCGTAAAACCACTGCTAATGCAGCGTAGTTTACCTCATGCGGTTACTTTGCTATATAAAATTGCTATTCTGTTTATGCGTGGCAACAGAAAGCAATTTTGCATGGCTCTGAACAATTACACATATATTTAAAGAGAAAGCTTACATATGGGGATTTTTATGCTGCAGGTCTTATCCAACATTTCTAATATTATGATTCCACTTATCGTCTTTTATATTATTGCCTATGGACTGATGAATGGCTGTAAGGTCTATGAGGTTTTTGTAAAAGGTGCGAAGGACGGCGTAAAAACAGTGGTCGGAATTCTGCCTACACTGGTTGCCCTGATGACCGCGGTCGGCATTCTCAGGGCTTCCGGTTTTTTTGATATCGTGCAGAAGGTATTTACACCTGTCAGTGATCTGCTTGGTTTTCCTTCGGAATTATTTCCCCTTGTATTTATGAAGATGTTTTCTTCTTCCGCAGCAACAGGGCTTGTGCTGGATATCTTTAAGAATTACGGAACGGATTCTTATATTGGCATGATTACCTCTATTATGATGAGCTGCACGGAAACGATTTTTTATACAATGAGCGTTTACTTTATTGCTGCCAAGGTCACCAAAACACGGTACACACTGGCAGGAGCCATGCTTTCTACGGTTGTGGGAATTATAGCGAGTGTGATTCTGGCGGGAATGATTGTATAATAATTAAGATCGTGTAATAATTAAGGGCAAGGTCAATAATGACCTGTCTTTTTCTATGTAGCAGGCAATATAGATAAAAAGGAAATGAGGATATACGAAGATGGAACTTGTAAAAGGAAGACCGGAAACGAATGAAGGAAGACTCGAAAAGGAGATCCGGGTATACGATCTGCTGGATTCTCTGAATATCCCTTACGAGAGGATCGACCATGAAGCAGCCGAAACGATGGAGGCCTGTGCTGAAATTGATAAGGCGCTTGCCCCGGCGGTGATCTGTAAGAATCTGTTTTTATGCAATTCACAGAAAACAAAATTTTACCTACTGATGATTCCGGGGGACAAGCATTTTAAGACAAAGGAGATTTCCCATCAGATTAACAGCCCGCGGCTTTCCTTTGCACCAGCAGAATTTATGGAGAAATATCTGGATATCACGCCCGGCTCTGTGAGCGTTATGGGCTTGATGAATGATCCGGATAATCAGGTGCAACTCCTGATTGATGAAGATGTATTAAAGGGAGAATATCTCGGATGCCATCCCTGTATCAATACCTCGAGTCTCCGCCTTAAGACAAAGGATATATTTGAAGTGTTTACGAAGGCGGTTCACCATGACTATATTGTAGTGAAACTGACGGGAGAAGATTAAGAACAAATGTTTTGTATAGAATAACCTAAAATATATTTGCAAAATCAGAAATATATGTTATATTTGACGTATGGGTGTTACCAAAACGGGTAGCGGTTCGCCTTTCGCCAGAATGAGTACATTCTGAGAACTTCCAGTATTAGCGGAGGTGGTACAGATGGAAAATACAATGAAAGGTACATAGTATATTTGACAATAGAGCTTACTGTCGGGATCGTGGGTATTGTAGTAACAATTATCAGCATCATTGTTACGGTCATCAGTATCCTGCAAAACGGAACCGACAGGAAATCTGGACATCAAAAAAGCAACCGCCCAACGCCAAAGGAATAGGTTGCTTTTTTAATAACAACTAACTAGGCGAACCGTTGCTTTACGGTAGCACCTTTTTACATTCACATCATAACATTTGATTGCAAAATCGTCAACTCTGATTTCCAAAGTTTTGACTATGATAAGAATGAAGTGTTATCAGTTCATCCAGCGAGCGGAAATCCGACGGTCCCGTTTCCAGTACAAACTTATGAAACCGGTAATCGCTATAATCTGTTCCCCACAGTTCCTCTGCCTGTTGTTTCAGGGAGAGAAATTCCAGATATCCGAGATAATACTTCAGATAATTGCAGGGTTCCTCTACGAGATATTCATAGATTGTCTCTACATTTGTATGTTGGCCAAGCCCCAGATTTTCAAGAAACCGTCCGATCTGTTCCGGGGTGGCTCCATCATAATGAATGGCAATATCCATGTAGGAATACAGGCACAGATGCAGGTTGCGGTTCAGCCGGCAGGCCTCAATGTAAGCCGCAGCTTCTTCATTCTTTGTCAACTGTGCGGCATAGCCATAGGATAAGTTTTCTACATAAACCGCCCAGCCTTCCACAAATCCACCATAATGCAGCATGGAGCGGATACAGGAAGCGTTTTGCTGATTTAAGAAGCTCTGGCTGTAAACGGTCTGGTATAGATGGCCGGGATACCCTTCATGGGCGAGGGTGGTATACAGGGTGAGATCATCGGTAATGTTCGGCTCATTCAGATATATGGTGTTGTGCCACAGGTCATCGATGGGAGGAGTGAGGTAATACGCCGGACTGCTGTAGGCCTCCATGGATGAGGAGACCTTTTTTATCTGACAGGAGACAGAATTACTTTCGCCGTCATGTTCCTGTCCTGCTTTGGCTTCGGGAATACAGGTAAGCTTCGGGAAATCCGGTTTCATCTGTTTTTGAAGATCATCGAGAATTGCTTCTGACAGCCGGCATAAGATATCTGATGTTGCTGCAGGCTTTGTTGGGAGATCGGTATCCCCCGGTTCCTCCGGATGATCGGAGTAGCTGTTTTGCATATTCAGGCTTAAGGAAAAATCCTCCGGTGACAGCTTAAGCAGTCCGGGATGGTCCTTTACGAGATCGCGCAGTGCATGGAAGTTTTTCTGATAATCCTTTTCAAGGAGCCTTCGGATTTCCGGAATGCTCCGACTGCTCCCGGTTGTCTGGGCGAGCAGATACGTGTAGTATTCTTTTCCCTCCGGATAATAGCAAAGACCATAGGGGTTTGTTCCGGTTCCCTTTAAAACAAGAAAGGCATCGCCAACCCTTTCATAGGCAGGAGCCATTACCGTAGTAAGCAGCAGGTTGTTTTTGTCGATGTACTGCTGCTTTTCTTCCCCGGTGATGATTTCGTCAGATGCAAGACCGTCGAGGCGCTCGGTAAACGTCTGCTGCAGAAAGTGACTGCCATCGGAAAGAAGAACAGGATCCATAATGGAATCACACTGTTCGATGACATTGTCCGCAGAGGTGTCCGACATGAAGAGTCCGGCGGAGGATTTTTCCTGTTCATAACGGATGAGTGCATCAAAATAAGCTCCGGTCTGTTCGAGAATGCCAAGATAATCCTCTACATCCTTCTTGGTGCGGAAAGTATAGTCGGCGAGCAGCACCGGAAGTCCGGAAACCATGCCGGAAGAGGGAGACAGCGGATCGGTGTAATAAGTAAAGTCCACGCCTTCTAAGGTAAGTGCAAGAAACCGGTCGAATAACAGATAGGCATACCGGTCCTGTGGGTCTAACTTTTGGGGATCGATACAGGAAAGACGGCGCTGCCACTCCGTGACCTGGGCTCTGGTATCAACATCCGTAAAGGAGGATGGCAGGATCGGATCAGCCGATAATCCATAGTTTTCCGGATAGGCGAGGGTGTAGTGCAGACTTATGGTGTTACCGCTCAATTCTGTATAGAGAAGATCATGGGAAAGCTGCTCAAACTGCCTTGCATCCTTTGTCTCATACAGGTAAAGGCAGAAAATAGCAGCGAGGGTGGCAATCAGAGAAAAGGTAAGAACCCGTAACTTACGGGAGAACTTCAGTTTCATGCAAAATTTGCTCCAACAGATGCTCTTTACAGTATATGTGCGGGAAAAAAGAAAAAGTACCCGAAAAATTAGCAATATCTGAAAACTATTTAGCATCTTTGTTGTATAGACGCTATTTTTGATTTGTGATACGATGTAACTGTTCGGAATTATGTGGATGGGTATATCAGTTATTGAATCACTATACCATTTATACAGAGTGGATTCCGGAGCAGTTACCAATAAAAGAAAATAGGAGAGGACAACATGAACAATTTAGAGCTTAAGAAAATTGCGAACAATGTGCGTAAAGGCATTGTAACGTCAGTGCACAGCGCTAAGGCCGGTCATCCGGGCGGTTCTTTATCCGCGGCTGACATTTTTACTTATTTATATTTTGAAGAAATGAACATTGATCCGAAGAATCCGAAGATGGAAAACAGAGATCGTTTCGTTTTATCAAAAGGCCATACGGCACCCGGTTTATACTCTGCACTTGCAAACAGAGGCTATTTCCCGGTAGAAGAACTGACAACTCTGCGTAAATTAGGCTCTCGTCTTCAGGGACATCCCTGCATGCAGGATACTCCCGGAGTGGATATGAGCAGCGGTTCCCTTGGACAGGGAATTTCTGCAGCAGCCGGTATGGCACTCTCTGCAAAATTAGATAACAGGGATTTCCGTGTATACACCCTGCTTGGTGATGGTGAGATCCAGGAAGGACAGGTCTGGGAAGCATCCATGTTCGCTGGCTTCCGCAAGCTTGACAATCTGGTTGTCATCGTAGACAACAACGGATTACAGATTGACGGTCCAGTCGATCAGGTATGCTCTCCTTACCCGATTGATAAGAAGTTTGAAGCCTTTAACTTCCATGTAATTAACATTGATGCACATGATTTCGACCAGATCCGTGCAGCCTTTAAGGAAGCAAGGGAAACCAAGGGCATGCCGACCGCAATTATCGCTCACAGCGTTAAGGGCAAGGGCGTTTCCTTTATGGAGAATAATGTAAGCTGGCATGGTACGGCACCGAACGATGAGCAGTATGCCGTAGCAATGGCAGATTTAGAGAAAATTGATGAAGAACTGGCAAAGGAGGAAGCATAAATGGCAGAGGTTAAGAAGATTGCAACCAGAGAAAGCTATGGTAATGCATTAGTAGAGCTCGGTGCAGAGAATCCCAATGTTGTAGTTTTAGATGCTGACCTTGCAGCAGCAACCAAGACAGGTATGTTTAAGAAAGCATACCCGGACAGACATATTGATTGTGGTATCGCAGAATGTAATATGATGGGAGTGGCAGCAGGACTTGCTACGACCGGTAAAATTCCTTTTGTCAGCAGCTTTGCAATGTTTGCAGCAGGAAGAGCCTTTGAGCAGGTTCGCAACTCCGTAGGTTACCCTCATCTGAATGTAAAGATCGGAGCAACCCACGCCGGTATTACCGTAGGTGAAGATGGTGCAACCCATCAGTGTAATGAAGATATTGCATTAATGAGAACGATCCCCGGTATGGTTGTTATGTGTCCTGCAGATGATGTGGAAGCAAAGGCAGCCGTTAAGGCAGCAGCAGAATACGAAGGTCCGGTATATCTTCGTTTCGGACGTGCAGCCTGCCCGGTAATCAATGACAGACCGGATTATAAATTTGAAATCGGCAAGGGCAATGTGGTACGTGAAGGCTCTGATGTTACAATTGTGGCAACCGGTATCTGTGTAGGCAATGCGTTGGAAGCAGCAGAAATGCTCGCAGCAGATGGTATCAGTGCAGAGGTTATTAATATCTGTACCATTAAGCCGTTAGATGAAGAACTGGTTGTGAAGTCTGCAAAGAAGACCGGCAAGGTGGTAACCGCAGAAGAGCATTCCGTAATTGGCGGACTTGGAAGTGCCGTTTGTGATGCACTCTGCAAATCCTATCCGGTTCCGGTTAAGAAGATCGGTATGCAGGATACCTTTGGCGAATCCGGTTCTGCAGCAGCCCTCGTAGAAAAGTATCAGTTAGATGGCAAGGGCATTTATGCACAGGTTAAAGAGTTTATGAAATAATTTCCGTCTGGAGGAAAGACATGTATATATTAGCGCCATCCTTACTGGCAGCAGATTTTACAAAACTGGGTGAACAGATTAAAGAAACAGAACGATGTGGAGCACAATTTCTTCATATCGATGTCATGGACGGGATTTTTGTACCCAGTATCTCCTTCGGAATGCCGCTGATTGAATCCATCCGGCCGGCCACGAAACAGTTTTTTGACGTACATCTGATGATTGTAGAGCCGGAGCGTTACATTCAGGAATTTGTGGATTGCGGAGCAGATGGGATTACCTTTCATCTCGAAGCCACGAAGAACCCGCAGAAGGTGATTGACCAGATCCATAAGGCAGGAGCGAAAGCCGGAATTTCCATTAAACCGGGGACTCCGTTAGAAGAGGTTTATCCTTATCTGTCCAAGGCGGACATGGTCCTGATTATGAGTGTAGAGCCCGGATTTGGAGGACAGAGCTTCCTTCCGGAGGCTTATGGACGGATCCGGAAAACACGGGAATATCTGGACAGGCATCAGCTGGCAGCCCGGCTCGAAGTAGATGGCGGTATAGGCAAGAAGAATGTCCGTGAAGTAATGGCAGCCGGCGCTAATGTATTTGTTGCAGGCAGCGCGGTATTCCGTAAGCGAAGCATTGAAGAGAATATCCGCAGGTTCCACGATGCTTTTGCAGGAAAACCGGAAGAGGTGAACGATTAAATGATGAAGCAGTATCATTCTCTGGAGTGATGCTGCTTTATTGCGTACAATCCGGCAGCTTATGAATGGGCAGGGCGGAACTGTTACTGTAGCGTAGAGCACTTAGCGAAAAAAGGTTGTTTAAACATAAGCAGTCGTGCTATGATTACATTTAGGTTTTCAGGCACATCCGGCATACTGCCAATGAAAAGTGAATAGATGAAAAGAAGGTAAGAAGATGGAAAAGATAGGAAGAAATGATCCCTGTTGGTGTGGCAGTGGCAAAAAGTATAAGACCTGTCATATGGCAATGGACGAAAAGATTCATCATTATGAGCTGATGGGACATATTGTTCCGACACATGATATGCTAAAGACTGCAGAGCAGATTGAAGGAATCCGCGAAAGCAGTAAGATCAATGTGGCTGTTCTGGACGCTGTGGGAGAAATGATCGGACCTGGCGTAACCACACAGGAAATAGATGATCTGGTACATTCCATGACAGTTCGTATGGGAGGTATTCCGGCTCCTTTGAATTATGAGGGATTTCCGAAAAGCGTATGCACGTCCATTAATGAGGTGGTCTGCCATGGAATTCCGACACCGGACCGGGTGTTGCAGGAGGGTGATATTATCAATGTCGATGTATCTACCATTTACCGGGGATATTTCTCTGACTCTTCCAGAATGTATTGTATCGGAGAAGTAAGTGAAGAAAAGAGAAAGCTTGTTCAGGTAACCAGGGAATGTGTTGATCTGGGGCTTACGATGGTGAAGCCATGGAATTTCCTGGGCGATATGGCACAGGTTATCAACGATCATGCCAGGGAAAACGGATACAGCATCGTGGTAGAAATCGGTGGACACGGAGTAGGACTGGAATTCCACGAGGAGCCGTTTGTCAGCTATGTAACGAAAGCAGGAACGGAAATGCTGATGGTTCCCGGAATGGTATTCACGATTGAACCGATGGTGAACGCAGGAACAAGCGAGATTTATATTGATGAAAAGGACGGCTGGACGGTTTATACACAGGATGGCAGGCCTTCCGCACAGTGGGAGGTTACCGTTGCAGTTACTAATGATGGTTATGAAGTCCTGACCTGGTAAACAATAGAAAGAAAATGGGAGAGAAGTCATGTATCAGTTAGCCATTTTTGATATGGATGGAACCATTCTGAATACGCTGGAGGATCTGAAAATCAGCATCAACCATGCTCTTATCGAAAACGGATTCCCGGAACGGACATTTGAGGAGGTCCGCCGGTTTGTAGGAAATGGGACACAGAAGCTGGTGGAGCGGAGTGTTCCGGAAGGCACAGGAAAAGAAAAGCAGCAGGAAGTACTCGCAAGCTTTGATGAGTACTACGCGGTACACTGTGCAGATTATACGAAGCCCTATCAGGGAATTGTTGAAGCCCTTCAGGAGCTGAAGAAAAGGAACATCAAGACAGCAGTTGTATCGAACAAACCGGATTATGGGGTACAGTCTTTGTGTGAGAAGTACTTTAAAGGATTATTTGACTTCCCGGTCGGAATGAAAGAGGGGATGCGTAAAAAACCTGCTCCGGATGCCGTACTGCAGGTACTTGAGCATTTTGGGGCGGCCAGGGAGGATGCCGTCTTTATCGGGGATTCCGATGTGGACGTGCAGACCGCATTGAATGCGCATCTTACCTGCGTTGGTGTAACATGGGGCTTCCGCGACAGGGAGGTGTTGGAAAACGCCGGTGCAAAGATTATTGTGGATGACACGGAAGAGATGCTGAAGGAAATTTTGGCTGGATAATAGGAGACGGATTTCATGAAATGGTTAAAATTTAAAATAAAAACGATTACAGCTGCAGAAGATATTATTATCAGCACCTTGTACGACCTTGGTCTGGAAGGAGCACAGATTGAAGATAAGATTCCTTTAACCGCATGGGAAAAGGAGCAGATGTTTGTAGACATTCTGCCCGATGGTCCGGAGGATGACGGCGTGGCATATTTAAGCTTTTTCGTGGAAGAAAAGGACGAAAAAGCAGAGGAAAGCAAATATCCGGTCATTGTTCTGAACGAAGAGGAGACAACAGCAGAAGCTGTTCTTGCCATGGTTCAGCAGGAGCTGGATGAATTAAAGGAATTCAATCTGGATATCGGAGAAGGCACAGTCTCTATTGAAGAAACGGAGGATATCGACTGGATCAACAACTGGAAGCAGTATTTTCATCAGTTCACGATTGACGATGTACTGGTTATTCCTTCCTGGGAAGAGGTGCAGGCGCAGGATCAGGACAAGATGATTCTGCATATTGATCCCGGCACAGCGTTTGGAACCGGAATGCATGATACCACCCAGTTATGTATCCGTCAGTTAAAGAAGTATATTACACCGGAAACGGTATTGCTGGATGTAGGAACCGGAAGCGGAATTTTATCGATTCTGTCTTTGATGTTCGGTGCAAAGAAGGCAGTCGGTACGGATCTTGATCCGTGCGCGGTAGAGGCCGTGAAGGATAATATGGAAGCAAACCACATTGACCCATCGGATTTTACCATGATGATTGGAAATATCATTACGGAAAAGGAAGTGCAGGACAAGGTTGGCTATGAGTGCTATGACATTGTGGCTGCCAACATTCTGGCAGAGGTATTGCAGGCACTTACGCCGGTGATTGTTTCACAGTTAAAGCCGGGTGGAATCTATATCACCTCCGGTATTATTGATGATAAAGAGCAGGTTGTGCGGGATGCGGTAGAAGCCGCAGGATTAAAGCTCCTTGAAGTCACCTATCAGGGCGAATGGGTGAGCGTTACGGCACAGAAGCCATTGCGCTAAATCGCAATAGCATGCAGGGCTGGATTGGTACTGAAAATTATCGTAACGGAACAATTATGTAGCTATGACGGATTGGGAAAGGATACAGAGGATGTATCAGTTTTTTGTAGAGCCACAGCAGATTCATGTAGATGACAAGAGTGTCACAATTACAGGAAACGATGTGAACCATATCAAAAATGTTCTCCGCATGAAAATCGGGGAAGAAATTGCCGTAAGCAACGGACGGGATGGAAAGGAATACCGATGTGGTATCCGGGAATATACAGAAGATGCAGTGCTGTGCGAGCTTCGCTTTATCAAGGAGGATGGCGTGGAACTGCCCTCCAGGATCTATCTGTTTCAGGGGCTCCCCAAAGCGGATAAGATGGAACTGATTATCCAGAAGGCGGTGGAGCTTGGGGTATATCAGGTAATTCCGGTTGCCATGAAGCGGTGTGTGGTGAAGCTGGACGATAAGAAGGCATCATCAAAGCTCACACGCTGGCAGGGCATTGCAGAGGCAGCAGCCAAGCAGAGCAAACGGGGAATTATTCCGCAGATTACGAAGGTCATGACCTTTGCACAGGCGTTGGAATACAGCCGTACCGCACAGGTACGTCTCGTGCCGTATGAGCTTGCAGAGGGAATGGACAGGACACGTGAGATCATAGAACAGATTCAGCCCGGACAGGATATTGCTGTCTTTATCGGGCCGGAAGGCGGATTTGATGAAGCTGAAATCGGTAAGGTAATTGAAGCCGGCACGCAGCCCATTACGCTTGGAAAGAGGATTCTCCGTACAGAGACAGCAGGGATGACGGTGCTGTCGATCCTGATGTATCATTTGGAATGACAATTGGAATAATAACGAAGATTTCTGTATTTTCTCACCTTTTGAGGGGTTCTCTCATAAGATGTAACAGGGGGAGTAGAAATCAGGCGGTTGCCCCAACAAACTATAGAACAAGGGAAGTGTTGGTATGGAAGTATATTTAGACAATTCTGCAACGACCCGGTGCTTTCCGGAAGCTGCAGAGCTTATGAAGCAGATCATGTGTGAGGATTACGGAAATCCTTCCAGTCTTCATAGAAAGGGAGTGCAGGCAGAAAACCATCTGCGTACAGCCAAAGAAACCATTGCAAAGATTTTAAAGGTGAATGAGAAGGAGCTTCTTTTCACCTCAGGAGGTACAGAGTCCGATAATCTTGCCCTGATTGGAGCAGCACATGCAAACTGCCGCAGGGGAAAGCATCTGATTACGACATCGATTGAACATCCGGCAATTCTGCAGACGATGAAATATCTGGAGGAGGAGGGTTACCGGGTAACCTATCTGCCGGTGGATGAGAAGGGCTGCATCCGTCTTGAGGATCTGCAGCGTGCCATTACGGGAGAGACCATACTGGTTTCCATCATGTACACGAATAATGAAGTCGGTTCACAGCAGCCCATTGCACAGGCAGGTGCACTGATTAAGAAGATGAATCCCCAGATTCTCTTCCATGTGGATGCCGTGCAGGGGTTTGGCAAGGCCAGAATTTATCCGAAAAGGATGAATATTGATATGCTCTCTGTCAGCGGACACAAGATCCACGGACCTAAAGGAGTTGGCTTCCTTTATGTTGACAGCCATGTGAAGCTTAAACCCATCATATTTGGCGGCGGCCAGCAGGGCGGCATGCGTTCCGGTACTGAGAATGTGCCCGGTATTGCAGGAATTGCGAAAGCCGCACAAATCATGTATGACAATTACGATCAGGATATAGAGAAGCTTTATGACCTTAAGAAATGCTTTATTGAGGGTGTGAAGAAGATCGACCGGGTGATCGTGAACGGCCCGGACTGTATGGATGGCGCACCCCATATCGTGAGTGTTTCCTTTAGTGGTGTAAGGAGTGAGGTACTGCTTCATTCCCTGGAGGATAAGGGAATCTACGTGTCGGCGGGAAGTGCATGCTCCGCACACAAGCCACAGCCTTCAGCAACTTTAATGGCGATGGGCGTTCCGAAGGATCTGCTGTCATCAACGATCCGCTTCAGTTTTTCCGTCTTTACCACCATGGAAGAAATCAACTATACTTTAGAGGCTTTGTATGATATAATTCCCATGCTCAGGAAGTACACCCGTAAATAAATATAGAAAGAGAGTAACTGATGTTTACAGCATTTTTGATTAAGTATGCCGAGATCGGTGTAAAAGGAAAGAACAAGTATTTATTCGAAGAGGCGCTGGCAAAGCAGGTAAAATATGCTTTGAAGCGTTGTGAAGGTGAATTTAAGGTTACCAGGACCGAGGGCAGAATTTATGTGCATGCCCTGACCGGCTTTGATTTTGATGAAACTGTGAATGAATTAAAGACGGTATTTGGTATCAGTGGAATCTGTCCGGTCATCCATGTAGAGGATGAAGGCTTTGAGAAGCTTTCCCGGACCGTGATTGATTATATGAACGAGAACTATCCGGATAAGAACATTACCTTCAAGGTAAATACCCGTCGTGCACGGAAGAATTATCCGATGGATTCCCAACAGGTAAACCGTGAAATGGGTGGAGTAATCCTTGATGCATTTCCTGAAATGCGCGTGGATGTTCATCATCCGGATGTTATGCTCCACATTGAAATCCGTGAAAAGATTTATATTTATTCTATGGAAATTCCGGGCCCCGGCGGAATGCCAGTCGGCAGTAACGGCAAGGCAATGCTCCTTTTGTCCGGAGGTATCGATTCCCCGGTTGCGGGCTATATGATCGCCAAACGGGGCGTAAAGATCGATGCAGTTTACTTCCATGCACCCCCATATACCAGTGACCGTGCGAAGCAGAAGGTAGTTGATCTTGCAAGACAGGTATCCCGCTACTCGGGTCCGATTTATCTGCATACCATTAACTTTACTGATATTCAGCTTTACATCTATGAGAAATGCCCGCATGAAGAGCTTACCATTATCATGCGCCGTTATATGATGAAAATCGCAGAGATCATTGCCAAAGAAAATGAGTGCCTTGGCCTGATTACCGGTGAAAGTATTGGACAGGTTGCCTCCCAGACTGTGCAGTCTCTGGCTGTAACCAACGAAGTGTGTACCCTTCCGGTATTCCGTCCTTTGATTGGATTTGATAAGATGGAGATCGTTGATATTTCCGAAAAGATCGGCACTTACGAAACCTCGATTCTTCCCTACGAAGACTGCTGTACCATTTTCGTAGCCAAGCATCCGGTAACGAAACCGAACCTGAACATTATCAAACGCCATGAGGAAAATCTCAAAGAGAAGATCGATGAACTCGTGCAGCAGGCATTTGATTCCGACGTGGTAGAAATTGTTAAAGTGGATTAATTGGAATTCTTAGACCAATTTGTATCGCTGAGATCTGACTAATTAGAGAAAGAGAAGATTGAGTGCCCAGTTATACTTAGTTCTTGTGCATTCGGAGAGGCTTAGAAGTTCTTCTATTTCATGCACAGACAGCAATGCCCGGACATGGATGTACGGGCAAGACGCAATCGAGCCTTTATGGTGAGTTGCGTCGTTTGTGTACGTGGCCTGTTATTAAATTGAAATAGTTAGAACTTCTTAGCTTCGTAGTCCTGCACAAGGACAAGTATATTGGGCACTGTGATGCAAAAACAAAACAAGTGCCAAATCGAAATTCAGCACTTGTTTTCAAATTCGTATTAAGTACAGATTTTAAAGCCGGATCCTAGATCATGTAAGGCTTTAAGGTTTCTAATACCTCATCAACGTTCTCTTCTGCATGGATGTTCAGATCAATCGGTCTGGAAAGATCAAGACTGAAGATACCCATGATAGACTTAGCGTCGATAACGTATCTGCCGGATACTAAGTCAAAGTCATAATCAAACTTTGTAATATCATTTACAAAAGATTTTACTTTGTCGATAGAATTTAAAGAAATTTGAATTGTTTTCATTTCTGAATTACCTCCTTGTTTTCATACCTTCTGTTATTATAGTAATGGGTGAAACTGGAAAAGTCAATGCTAAAAAAGGACAAAATTAATGGATAATACTATGAAAAGTGTAGCATTTCATAATTTGGGATGTAAGGTAAATGGCTACGAAATGGACTATATGCAACAAAATTTACAGGAAAGAGGTTATATTGTTGTACCTTTTGATACAAAAGCAGATATTTACATCATTAATACCTGCTCTGTAACCAACATGGCAGACCGGAAAAGCCGCCAGATGATCCACCGTGCGAAGAAGATGAATCCGGATGCAGTCGTGGTTGCGGTTGGATGTTATGTACAGACAAGTACAGAAGAGGCATTGAAGGATCTGAGTATCGATATTGCTATTGGAAATAACCGGAAAAAAGATCTTGTCGAGATTATCGAGGAGTACCTGCGCCGCAGTGAGCAGGAGGGGGAGTCCTTTACAATTGAAGAAAAGAAGTCTTTCTCGGAAAGAAATATCATAGATATTAATCATACCGATGAATATGAGGACATGCAGCTTTCCCATACGGCAGAGCATACCCGTGCATTCTTAAAGGTACAGGATGGCTGTAACCAGTTCTGTTCCTATTGTATCATTCCGTATGCCAGAGGCCGGATCCGTTACCGGGCAATGGAGGAAATATTGAAAGAAGTGCGGGAACTGACTGCAAATGGATATCAGGAGATTGTTCTTACAGGGATTCATTTAAGCTCCTATGGGATGGAAAAGGGGAATGATTTTACGAAAAGCAGACTGGGTGAACTGATCCGGGCTGTGAATGCTGTGGAGGGAGTGCGCCGGATCCGTCTGGGATCGCTGGAGCCGCGTATTATTACAGAGGAGTTTGCAAAGGAGCTGTCGCAGTGTGAGAAGTTGTGTCCTCATTTTCACCTGTCCCTACAGAGCGGATGCGATTCTGTGCTTCAACGTATGAATAGAAAGTACACAACCGGGGAATATTACGAGAAGGTAGAGATCCTTCGGAAATTTTTTGATAAACCGGCAATTACCACGGACGTAATTGTTGGTTTCCCGCAGGAAACGGAAGAAGAATTTATGCAGACGGTGGAATTCCTTAAGAAAATCCGGTTCTATGAAACCCATATCTTTAAATATTCGAAGAGAAAGGGCACTCCGGCGGCCATCATGCAGGGACAGATTCCGGAGGAAGTAAAGAGCGTGCGGAGTGACCGCCTTTCAGAACTTCATACGCAGAACAGCCATGCGTTCCGGGAGTCCTACATAGGAAAACAGGTAGAATATCTGTTAGAGGAAGAGATGGTGATTGACGGGGTGCGTTACCAGACCGGTTATACCAGGGAATATATCCGGATTGCCCTGAAAACGCAGGAGGATTTGTCGGGAACCATTCAAAAAGGAGTGATCAGGGAGTTTCTAAAACCGGACATCCTTCTTGTATTTTCCAGTTAAATGGTTTAATATGGAAAAGAGTGTAAACTTATGGAGAGGTGTAAGATGCAGGATTTAGGAAATACACAGTTTTTTTGTGTTGAAAAGGATAATAACAGCGTAAGGCTTGTATTGCAGGAAGTATATGAGGCTCTTGTTGAGAAGGGATACAATCCGGTGAATCAGATCGTGGGATATATTATGTCCGGAGATCCTACATATATTACCAGTCATCGGAATGCCAGAAGCCTGATCATGAAATTGGAGAGGGACGAACTGGTAGAAGAAATGCTGACGGCATATATTAAGAACAATCATTGGAGCAAGGACGAGTAATATGCGAATTATGGGATTGGATTATGGATCCAAAACAGTAGGGGTTGCCATCAGTGATGCCATGCGGATTACCGCACAGGGAATTGAGATTATCCGCCGTAAGGATGAGAATAAGCTCCGCCAGACACTGGCACGGATTGAGGAGCTGATCGAAGAATACGAGGTTGCGGAAATTGTTTTGGGGCTTCCGAAGAATATGAACGACACCATGGGTCCCAGGGTTGAAGCAACCATGGAATTTAAAGAGAAGTTAGAGCGCAGAACAGGGCTTCCGGTACATACTTTTGATGAAAGATTAACAACTGTAACCGCAGATAAGACGATGATGGAAGCAGGAGTACGCCGGGAACACCGGAAGGAATATGTGGATATGATTGCTGCAACGCTGATTTTACAGGGATATCTTGACCGGCAGGCAATGAAAAAGAAAGAAGATTAAACAGGGGAAGTATTGTGGAGAAGATTACATTTACACTGGATACCAATGAAACAGCAGAATTTTATGTGCTGGAACAGACGAAGCTTTTCGGACATCCTTATATTTTAGTTACCGAGGAAGAAGAGGGTGACGGCGAAGCGCTGATTTTAAAAGAAATCACCGGAAGCAGGGATGGTGATACTATTTATGAAATCGTGGAAGATGAAACAGAACTGCGTGCTGTAGCAGATGTATTTGAGAATCTGTTAGAGGACGTATCTTTAACCGACGGTGAAGAGCTGTAAGCTTTAAATTATAAACCATACAGTAATTGCGGGAGTTACATCGGATGGATTCATTTATCCGGAGGACGGATTTGTTTGCTGCGGGATCGGAGATGCAGAAGACAGTAAAGGAAACCGCCATCCTTATTTGATATAACGGCAGGTCCGGATTATGAATCATGGGTGAAACTCTGCATGTGCTGTAAAGAATGTGGAGGTAAAACTGATTGAAGAAAAAACAGACAGAATCTGTCTCCAGTCTCAAGGTAATTCCCCTTGGAGGCCTGGAACAGATAGGAATGAACATTACTGCCTTTGAGTACGAAGACAGTATTATTGTAGTTGACTGCGGTCTGTCCTTTCCGGAGGACGATATGCTGGGCATTGACCTGGTAATTCCGGATGTGACCTATTTAAAGAATAACATTGATAAGGTGAAGGGCTTTATGATTACTCACGGACATGAGGATCATATCGGGGCACTTCCCTATATCCTGAAGGATATTAATGTTCCTGTTTATGCGACGAAGCTGACAATGGGAATCATTGAAAACAAGCTCAAAGAGCATGAGCTTTTAGGAATAACGAAGCGTAAGGTTGTGAAGTTCGGACAGTCCATTATTCTTGGACAGTTCCGTATTGAATTTATTAAGACGAATCACAGTATCGTGGATGCTGCAGCACTGGCCATTTATTCCCCGGCAGGAATTATTGTGCATACCGGAGATTTCAAGGTGGATTACACACCGGTATTCGGAGATTCCATCGATTTACAGCGCTTTGCCGAGATTGGTAAAAAGGGTGTACTGGCATTGATGTGCGATTCCACGAATGCAGAGCGGACAGGCTTTACGCCATCGGAGCGGACGGTCGGAAGAACGTTTGATACGCTTTTTGAAGAGCATAAAAATACACGAATCATCATTGCAACGTTTGCATCGAACGTAGACCGTGTGCAGCAGATCATTAATTCTGCCTACAAATTTGGAAGAAAGGTAGTCGTGGAAGGCCGCAGTATGGTGAATATCATCGAGACGGCAACGAGCCTTGGGTATCTGAATATTCCTGAAAATACCTTAATTGATATAGAAATGCTGAAGAATTATCCGGATGAAAAGACCGTTATTATTACGACAGGAAGCCAGGGTGAAAGCATGGCGGCCTTAAGCCGTATGGCAGAGGACAATCATCGGAAGATTTCGATCGGACCTAAGGATACGGTCATCTTTTCTTCCCATCCGATTCCGGGTAATGAAAAGGCAGTAACCAATGTCATCAACGAGCTTCTGTTAAAGGGCGCGGATGTGATTTTTCAGGATGTGCATGTATCCGGACACGCCTGTCAGGAAGAAATCAAGCTGATTTATTCTCTGGTACATCCGAAATATGCGATTCCGGTTCATGGAGAGTATAAGCATCTGCGTGCGCAGGCAAAGCTGGCAGAAGAGCTCGGAATTCCAAAGGATCATATTTTTATCCTGCAGTCGGGCGATGTGCTGGAATTTAACGATGGGGAAGCAAAGGTTTCCGGTAAGGTACCGGTTGGTGATATTCTGGTAGACGGACTGGGTGTGGGAGATGTCGGAAATGTGGTATTGCGTGACCGGCAGCATCTTGCAGAAGATGGTATTATGATTGTTGTACTGGGACTGGATGGTGCGACGGATCAGCTGATTAGCGGACCTGATATTGTATCCAGGGGCTTTGTATATGTAAAAACGTCAGATGAACTGATGGATGAAGCGAGGGAGGTCGTTACCCTTGCAGTGGAAGGATGCCTGGATCGTGGCATTACGGATTGGGGCAAGCTTAAGAGTACGATTAAGGACTCACTGGGCGAATTTGTCTGGAAGAAGACGAAGCGTCGTCCGATGATTCTTCCGATCATCATGGAAATTTAGATTTTTTACTGGGGGACAAAGGTCATGTTAGATCAAAATATTCGCAATCAGGCAGAACAGTTTGTAAGGGACATCCGTGAAACGGATGTGTACAAATCCTATACGATGCAGCTTGCACGGCTGAAGAAGAACCCGGAGCTTTATAAGCAGGTAAATGATTACCGTAAGCTGAATTTTGAGATGCAGAATGCAGTGCAGGTGGAGGATCTGTTTGATAAGATGGATTATTTTGAGAAGGAATACAAGGAATTCCGTGAAAATGTAATTGTAGATGACTTTTTAAAGGCGGAGCTGGCTCTTTGCCGGATGATGCAGGAAATTAATGCCTTGATTGTAGACGGGCTGAACTTTGAATAATGGTAACCATTCGGAATGGTTGAAAGGCATGAGAAAGGCAGTAGTATTATGAATGCAAAAGCATTAATTGGAACAGTAATCGAAACAATCATTAAGGTTTTAGTGCTTGCGGCTGCAATTATCCTGGTGTTTAAGGGTGCAACGAAAGCATATGACTTCGGCTACCGTGTATTTGCGGACGAGCCGATGTCCATAACCGGAGGACGGACGATTACCGTTGGAATTGCTGAGGATGCAGATATCAAGGATATTGCGAAGATGCTCGAAGAAAAGGGATTAATTTCCGATTACCGGCTGTTTGTCGTGCAGGAGCTTCTGTCGGCACAGCATGACAAAATCAAACCCGGAATTTATGATCTGAGTACGGATATGAAGGCAGAAGAAATGCTCGAAATTCTTGCGGGTGAAGGTGAGGAAGGAAACAGCAATACCGTTGCACCGAATGCCGAGACCGGAGATAACACAGATCAGTCCGAAGAGGAAATAACTCCGGAAGAATCAGGCAATGAGGATATGGAAGCAGAGGTGCTTCCGGAAGATACGGCAGAATCTTCAGAATTAACGGAAACGGGAGAATAGACGGTGATTACAGACGAAAGAATCAGTACATTTATTCATTCCCTGGACACAGGGAACACTCCCTTTCTTACGGAATTGGAGCGATATGCGAAGGAAACCAATGTACCTGTTATCCGACCTCAGATGCAGAGCTTTTTGAAGGTGCTTCTTGCAATGCAGCAGCCGAAGCAGATCTTAGAGGTGGGGACGGCCATTGGTTTTTCTGCGTTACTGATGGCGGAATATGGACCGGCAGACTGCCATATTACAACAATTGAAAAATATGAAAAGCGGATTCCTCTTGCCAGGGAGAATTTCAAAAAGGCGGGCAGGGAAGACCGGATTACCCTGTTGGAGGGAGATGCCACAGAAATCCTCAAAGAGCTGGAAGGACCGTATGACCTGATTTTTATGGATGCGGCGAAGGGACAATATATCCACTTCCTTCCGGATATTCTGAAATTAATGCCGGAGGGAGGCGTACTGCTCTCCGATAATGTGCTTCAGGACGGGGATGTCTGTGAGTCGCGGTTTGCGGTAACGAGAAGAAACCGTACAATTCATGCCCGGATGCGGGATTATCTGTATGAACTGAAGCATCATGAGGAGCTTCGCACGGATATTCTGCCGGTAGGTGATGGAATGACGATCAGTGTTCGTATCAGCAGGCCGTAAGCAGGTTCCGTATTTGAGGATAGATAAGAGATCTGACAGACAGGAACATAAATAAGTTGTAAAAGTATATAAAATGAGTTGGGGTCAAAAGCCCCCAACTATGATGCCTACGGATTGTTCCGTGCTTTGCACTCCCACAATCCTATCCAATATTCGCATATCGTGGGATTAGCATCCCACTTTTATGCTCATATCGGAGCGGGTCCCAAGGTCTTTCAACCACCTATGAGCAAGCTCATGTGGTTTTAGACCTTTTGACCCTGGCATCATATAAATATAGTAAGAACAGTCAAGGAGACAGAATGAGAAAACCGGAACTCTTGATACCTGCCAGTTCACTGGAGGTTTTAAAAACAGCCGTGCTTTTTGGAGCAGATGCGGTATATATCGGAGGCGAAGCATTCGGACTTCGCGCAAAAGCCAAAAATTTTGATAAAGAGAGCATGAAGGAAGGAATCGCCTTTGCCCATGAGAGAGGCGTGCGTGTTCATGTGACAGCCAATATTCTGGCACACAACCGTGATCTTGAGGGAGCAAGGGAATATTTTAAGGAACTGAAGGAATTAAAGCCGGATGCCCTGATTATTGCAGATCCGGGAATGTTTACCCTTGCACGTGAAATCTGCCCGGAAATTGATATTCATGTGTCTACACAGGCCAATAATACGAATTATATGACCTACCGGTTCTGGTATCAGCAGGGCGCGAAACGTGTGGTATCGGCAAGAGAACTGTCACTTGATGAAATTAAAGAGATCCGTGAACATATTCCGGAGGATCTTGAGATCGAAAGCTTTATCCATGGGGCAATGTGCATTTCCTATTCGGGAAGATGTCTGCTCAGCAGCTTTTTTACAGGAAGAGATGCCAACCAGGGAGCCTGTACGCATCCCTGCCGCTGGAAATATTCCGTTATGGAGGAGAAGCGTCCGGGTGAGTATTTCCCGGTATATGAGAACGAGCGCGGAACTTATATCTTTAACTCCAAGGATCTGTGCATGATTGAGCATATTCCGGAGATGATCGGGGCGGGAATTGACAGCTTCAAAATCGAAGGACGTATGAAAACGGCGCTTTACGTGGCAACAGTTGCCAGAACCTACCGGAAAGCGATTGATGATTATCTCGAATCTGAGGAGAAATATCGTGCCAACATGGAATGGTATAAGGAAGAAATTTCCAAGTGCACATACCGTCAGTTCACGACGGGCTTTTATTTTGGAAAGCCGGATGAGAATACGCAGATTTATGATTCCAATACTTATATCAACGAATATATTTATCTGGGAAGCATTGAAGAGGTCACAGAAGAGGGACTTGCGAAAATCACGCAGAAGAACAAATTCTGTGTGGGCGACCGCATTGAAATTATGAAACCTGATGGTGACAACATAGAAGCTTCCGTGTTATCCTTAAGAACAGAGGATGGGCAGCAGGTAGAAAGCGCACCCCATCCACAGCAGGTTTTGTATGTGGAATTAAGTACCGTACCTGCGGTATTTGATCTTCTTCGTGTCCGTAAGATGGATCCGGAAAACGCTGAATAATTGCTGTTTTCCATGCGTGGGATCCTTAAGATCTTAAGGACTGGAGAATAGACAGAGGGAGGAAAACAATGAATGATGTGAAAGATGTCGAGGCGCTTTTTGGCAGCCGGGTGTTTACCCGTGCGACCATGCGGGAACGCCTTCCAAAGAATGTTTACAAAGAAGTAATCAAGGCAATGGATTGCGGCGGTGAACTTTCTCCGGCAACAGCAGATGTGGTGGCAAAAGCCATGAAGGACTGGGCAGTTGAGAATGGTGCAACCCATTATACGCACTGGTTTCAGCCCCTCACCGGTATTACGGCTGAAAAGCATGATTCTTTTATCACGCATCCGGATGTGGATGGGAAAATGCTGATGGAATTTTCCGGCAAAGAGCTCATTAAGGGTGAGCCGGATGCTTCTTCGTTTCCTTCGGGCGGGCTTCGTGCAACCTTTGAAGCACGTGGCTATACTGCATGGGATATTACGTCTCCGGCATTCCTGCGCGAGGATGCAACGGGTGTGATTCTTTGCATTCCGACTGCATTCTGTTCTTATAAGGGAGAAGCGCTGGATACGAAAACACCGCTTCTGCGTTCCATGGAAGCGATCAGCCAGCAGGCTCTTCGTATCGTGCGTCTGTTTGGCAATACGGAAGCAACGAGAGTGATTCCGAGTGTCGGTGCAGAGCAGGAGTATTTCCTGGTAGACCGGGATAATTATTTGAAGCGCGAAGATCTGATTTTTGCAGGAAGAACCCTGTTTGGAGCGCCTGCTCCGAAGGGACAGGAAATGGATGACCATTATTTCGGAACCATCCGTGAACGGATCGGCGCTTATATGAAGGATATTAATCTGGAGCTTTGGAAGCTTGGTGTCACAGCGAAGACCCAGCACAATGAGGCGGCTCCTGCACAGCATGAGCTGGCTCCGATTTATGAAACAGCCAATGTTGCGGTAGATCATAATCAGCTCATTATGGAGACCATGAAGAAGGTGGCAGAGCGTCACAATCTGACCTGTCTGCTCCATGAAAAGCCATATGCCGGTGTGAATGGTTCCGGTAAGCACAATAACTGGTCACTGACTACGGATAATGGCGTGAATATGCTTGATCCGGGTGAAACCCCGAATGAAAATATCCAGTTCCTCCTGGTGCTTGCCTGCATTATCAAGGCTGTGGATGTCCATGCGGATCTGCTGCGCCAGAGTGCATCCGATGTTGGAAACGATCATCGTCTTGGTGGATATGAAGCGCCCCCGGCGATTATGTCCGTATTCCTGGGAGAACAGCTCGAAGACGTGGTAAAGCAGCTTGTGGAAACAGGGGAAGCCTCCCATTGTCTTGAGGGTGGTAAGATGGAGACCGGGGTGTCTGCCATTCCTGATTTTGCGAAGGATGCCACCGACCGTAACCGCACCTCGCCGTTTGCCTTTACCGGTAATAAGTTTGAATTCCGAAGCGTAGGCTCTTCTGATTCTGTGGGAAGTCCGAACACGACGTTAAATGCAATTGTGGCAGAGGCTTTCTGTGAAGCAGCAGATGAACTGGAGCAGGCAGAGGATTTTGACCAGGCAGTGCATGATCTGATTAAAAAGTACTTTTCCGAGCATCAGAGAATTATCTTTAATGGCAATGGCTATGCCCCGGAATGGGTAGAAGAAGCCAAACGCCGCGGTTTACCCAATCTCATATCCATGGTCGATGCGGTCGATACCCTGACAACGGATAAGGCCGTAAAGCTGTTTGAGAAGTTTAAAATCTTTACGAGGGCGGAACTGGAATCCAGAGAAGAAATTCTTTATGAAACCTATGCAAAGACGCTGAATATCGAAGCGCTTACGATGATCCATATGGCTTCCCGCCAGTTGCTTCCGGTATGTATATCCTACAGTAAGAAGCTGGCAGATGCCGTGATTGCAGTAACAGAGGCCGGTGCAGATGCTTCTGTGCAGGAAGAACTGCTGAATGAGGTATCCAGAGAACTGAAGAGTGCAAAGCTTGCACTGGAAGCATTGAAGATTGACGAAGAGAAGGCCGGAAAGATTACGGATGCAAGGGAACAGGCATTCTTCTACAAGGATGTCGTCAAAGAGGATATGGATGCCCTGCGTGCTCCGATTGACCACTTGGAAATGCTGGTTGAAAAGGATATGTGGCCGATGCCGACCTATGCGGATCTGATGTTTGAGGTCTAGGTGACCGGATACAGCCATGCAGAATGGTAATAAAATAATGAAATAAAAATAAGACTCCCGTATACCGGTGCTGAACCGGATACGGGAGTTTGTAGCACGAAGCAATCCGTAGGTATCAAAGTGGGGGCTTTTGATCTCGACATCTTAACATAACAGACTGTGAACTGGATGAATTCACTAATTTACCTTCACCTCCAGATAACCCAATAACTTGCTCGTATCATATTCGTTAAGAATTCCTAAATTGGAATCATAGAACTGGTCATCAAAGTGAATCAGGTAATGGCAATAGCGTCCCATCTTCTCCATCATAATGCAGCACTTGGGAAGGGTGGCTTCCTCTCCTTCGGTATACATGATGACATCGCTGTGATCGATGCCATAGTAATTCAATGCAGAAATGACGCGTCCCATCGTGGCCTGCCATTCGCGGCAGTCCATAACACTGATTACCTCGGCAATGGTAACACCTGCGAGCATGGCAACACAGGTCTGTCCGCATAAACCGTCCTCAGGCTGGGTAATAATATCAATGTGGTCAATCCTGCGAATCGGATTGTCAAAGCTGTAAGGGCTGTTCTGATCCATTTTGATTAAGCTTGAGCCGATATGAAGCAGGATCTTATGAGGCTGTGTGACATCAATGTGTGCCACGTCCTCATCTTTTAAATGAATCTTATAGTTGCCCTTCTCTTCCGGAAGAAGTTCACAGTCAATATGTTTATTGTCCAGAATCAGGTCGCCCTGAATTACATCACGCTGCTTGCAGACCTCCCATACATTAAAGGGGATACGGATGCAGAAGAGGTTGTCCTTCTTCTCAATTTTACCGGTAAAAAAGTATCTCATAGTAACCTCCTGAAAATCAATTATTGTATGTCTGACTCGTTTCTATTGTACTTAAACCATACCAAATTTACGCAGACTTGTTAAGGGTTTTCAGATGAGAAAACTCTGCGTATTGAAAAAAATACAGCCTGATAAAAAAATAACGAAAAAAGTACTTGCCAAACCCGAATATATTATGTATAATACCAAAGGTAACAGCACATAGGGCTATCGCCAAACGGTAAGGCAACGGACTCTGACTCCGTCATTTCAAGGTTCGAATCCTTGTAGCCCTGCTACGAAACCTCGAAGAGAAATCTTCGAGGTTTTTTATATTTGAAAATACATAGTATATGGAATAATCAGATTGTTTCCTGACGAATAGGTCAATTTATAATACCTATAAAAATGAAAAGGCCGCACTGGAAGAAAAGCGTACATATGTGGTATACTATATATAACTATAAATGAAAAGGAGGTAAGTGTCATGGAAGATAAAAGGGAAATATTGGAAGCCTTTACAAATGAGATGCAGAAGATATTTGGCAAATCACTCAAGAAAATTATTCTATATGGTTCCTATGCCCGCGGTGATTTTAAAGTGAACTCAGACGTGGATCTTATGATATTGACCTCTTTATCAGATGATGAAATTAAAGAGTTTGAAAATAAAGTGTATGATATGGCCTTTGAATATGAGATGACTTTTGGAATCTTGATAAGCGTAAATGTTAAGAATGAAGATCATTTCAACTATTGGCTGGGAGCCCTGCCTTATTATGATAATGTCAAAAAGGAGGGAATCGTACTTGCTGGATGAAAGAAGAGTTAACTTATGCAACTATAGAATGAAAAATTCAGAGGATAGTTTAACGGCTGCAGAAGATTGTTTGGAAAAGGGATTGTATAGAGATGCGATCAATCGATCTTATTATGCGGCATTTTATGCGATAAAGGCTTTGCTGGCGCTGGAGGAGGTTGATTTTAAAAGACATAAGGATGTGGTTGCATATTTCAACAGAACCTATGCTGCAACTGAAAAAATTCCACGAGAGATTGGACGTAAGTTGGCACGCTTGCAGCAGAAAAGAGAAAAAAGTGACTATGATGATTTTTATATTGCCTCTAAAGAAGAAACTATGGAGCAGATTGAAAATACAAAGTCTGTAATATTGGCAGTGAAAGATTACCTTAGCAGGATGGAAAATTAAGAGAAGCTTTGAGCGATAGGTCAATTTTAAATCCTTTATTTCTTAAGAATGGTATAATATAGGGGAAAAACAGCAACAAAAATGACGGACTCTGACTCCGTCATTTCAAGGTTCGAATCCTTGTAGCCCTGCTACAAACCCCGAAGGAAATTCCTTCGGGGTTCTTTTTGTGGTACGCCTGGCGGCACACGTTTCTAACGGGTTAAAGTCCCGAATCCGCCCGGTAGTGGGAAGGATATAGCCGAAAGCAAGGGTGTCCATCGTGAGGTGGAATCTGGATGTGAGGAAATTACTAACTCACGGGCAAATCTCCGGTCTGACGGACAGAAGCATTGAGGGAAAGAAGACCTGGGATGACAGCAACAATGCCGATCGGTTAAGACCAGTAAGCATTCAAGAATGGACAGTATATTTCATACACGGTACAGGAGATCACGAATGTAAACGGATATACCGTAAGCATCAGCGAGTCCGGAACAGGATTCACTGAATCTTTTTTGAATATGCAGAGAGATCTATATTTGAGTTGCGATAAAAGGCAATTCTATGATACCATCTATTATAGATTCCGGACAGATAAACAGGGATATTTATGAGTCGATCAGGGATCTGAGGAATAAGGAACAGACACTATCATTATCTGAGAAAGAAGAATACAAGAGGAACAATACATGTTAGAAATAGGAAAAAGACAATTGCTTACGATAGTAAAGAAAGTAGATTTCGGGGTTTATCTTGCAAAAGAGCAGGAAGCGGATCCGGAAGAAAAGGTGCTTTTGCCGAGAAAGGAAGTTCCGGAGAATGCGCAGCCTGGGGATGAAATCGAAGTGTTTCTTTACCGGGATTCCAAGGACCGGATGATTGCAACGGTACGGCAGCCGAAGCTTTCTTTAGGAGAGGTTGCGGTGCTTCGCGTGAAGGAAAACGGTAAGATCGGGGCATTTCTTGACTGGGGACTTGAAAAGGATCTGCTGCTTCCGTTCCGTGAACAGGTAAGAAAGGTATGCCCCGGAGAGGAGTGCCTGGTGGCATTATATCTTGATAAGAGTAAGCGTTTATGTGCGACCATGAAGGTTTATCATTATCTGCGGACGGACAGCCCTTATGAAAAGGATCAGAAGGTGACCGGAACACTTTATGAAATCAGTGATAATTTCGGTGCGTTTGTAGCAGTGGATAACTGTTATTCTGCTTTGATTCCAAAGAAAGAGCCTTTGGGAAATGCCGGGGTTGGAGATACTGTGGAAGCCCGTGTCACGGAGGTGCTTAAGGACGGGAAGCTGTCCTTAAGCCTCAGGAAGAAAGCATACATCCAGATGAATGAGGATGCGCAGAAGCTTTTGAAACTTTTGGAAGAGCAGGGCGGGGAACTGCCCGTTGGGGACAAGTCTTCTCCGGAAAAGATTAAGGAGCTGACTGGCATGAGCAAGAATGAATTCAAGCGTGCGGCTGGTAATTTATACAAGCAGCGTCTGGTTCAGGTGGAAGAACATCAGCTTTATCAGCTTTCGTCCTATGAATAAAAGAGTATCATGCAATATCCGCCATATAGAATATCTATGATTTGCATGGCTCAGTTACAAATAAATAAGGACACGCATCTGCGTGTCCTTATTCGTTATTCACATGGTTATGAATATGTGATATCTGTCGATGATCCTTAAACATACATATCAAAGTTGCTGCCAATATTCGGATTCACAGATAACTCCATGGAGCGGTCCATCATGTTGATCAGACTGGTACCGGACTGTTCTGTGGAATCGAGCGCTTTACTTAAAACAGCAACTCCGACCTGGTTCTGCAGATTCATATTCGCCAATGTGGTAGATAATTCAGGAATATTCATCGAACCTCTCCTTTCCTTTTATCTATAAGGCCAGTATAGCACTTCACATAAGAAGCAGTAAAGGAAAAGTTGAAATTTGAAAAACGCCTTCTGAAGCACAGAAAAATACACAAAAAAATCATAATTTTTAGTAGATTTTTTTGTACATATGTATTAAAATATAATATACATTACTATAAATAACGAAAAAACATTTCATGTATTGGTTAATGTGCATAATGAAGCAGGTTATGGCGTAGCTGCAGAGAGGGGGCTATATGATCTCAAATCAGATTTTGCAGAATACTATCGATGGTTTGAAGACAATTGCACGTGTAGATTTTGAGGTACTTGATACAGAGGGTAAGGAAGTAGCAACAACTGCGGAAGTGCCTTTTGGGGGACGGGCGGAAGCCGCTGAATTTGTGAAATCCCAGGCGGATTCACAGGAGATCCAGGGATGTCAGTTTTTTAAGATTTATGACGATCAGCAGCCGGAATATGTTCTGGTGACGATCGGTTCGGATGAGAATGCCTATCTGGTGGGGAAGATGGCTGCTTTTCAGATCCAGAACCTGATGATTGCCTATAAGGAACGCTTTGACAAGGATAACTTTGTCAAGAATCTGCTATTGGATAACCTGCTTTTGATTGATATTTACAGTCGTGCCAAGAAGCTGCATATCCAGACGGAAGTGAACCGTGTGGCAATGATTGTGGAGACAGACAATAAGGATAGTAATATTCTTGAGATGCTCCGCAGCTTCCTTGGAGTGAACAGTCTGGATTTCATTACGGCTGTGGACGAAAGGGATGTTATTGTTGTTAAGGATCTTTCAGAAGGCGATGGCGTGAAGGAGATTGAGAAGGCTGCCAAAGCAATGGAGAGCTTTTTGAAGAAGGAGGGCATGACCGGAATCCGTGTAGCATACGGAACTGTTGTAAAGGAAATCAAGGAGGTCAGCCGGTCTTATAAGGAAGCCAAGATGGCAATGGATGTCGGTAAGATATTCTTTGATGACAGAAGCATTATTGCCTATAGTCAGCTGGGCATTGGACGATTAATTTATCAGCTGCCGATTCCTCTTTGCAAGATGTTTATTAAAGAGATTTTTGGTGATAAGAGTCCGGATGACTTTGATGAAGAGACACTGACAACCATTCAGAAGTTTTTCGAAAACAGTCTGAACGTATCAGAGACATCAAGACAGCTGTTTATCCATCGTAATACATTGGTTTACCGTCTGGATAAGCTGCAGAAGACAACGGGACTGGATCTTCGGATCTTTGAAGATGCCATTACCTTCCGGATTGCACTGATGGTTGTGAAATACATGAACTTTATGGAAAATTTTGAATATTAAGATACAGGCGGTGGATATAGTGGCTAAGAGTGAACCAAGGAATAGAAGAAAAAAGAAACAGGGAAGTGGAAATGAAGATATTATTTCCATGACGAATGTGACCAAGTCCTATGCAACAGGTGCGCCTGCCCTGAATGGAATTGATCTGCATATTAAGCCGGGTGAATTCGTATTTATTGTAGGAGACAGCGGATCAGGGAAGTCTACCATGATTAAGCTTCTTTTAAGAGAGCTTGTCCCGACATCCGGTGAAATCAGTGTCATGGGCTATGATCTTTTGAAAATCCGTCATCGTAAGATTCCTAAATTCCGCAGGAATTTAGGAATTGTGTTCCAGGATTTCCGTCTTCTGAAGGATCGTAATGTATACGAGAATGTAGCGTTTGCCCAGCGTATCGTGCAGACTCCGGGAAAGGAGATCAAGAGAAATGTTCCGAGTATTCTGGCTACGGTAGGTCTTGCCGGTAAGTATAAGGCGAAGCCCCGTCAGTTATCAGGTGGTGAGCAGCAGCGTGTAGCGATTGCAAGAGCACTGGTGAACCGTCCGAGCATTTTGCTCGCAGATGAGCCTACCGGTAATCTGGATCCGAAGAATTCATGGGAAATTATGAAGCTGCTGGAACAGATTAATGAGAACGGTACGACGGTACTTGTTGTTACCCACAACAGAGAAATTGTAAACGCAATGCAGAAAAGAGTCGTTACCATGAAGAAGGGTATTATTGTGAGCGACGAAGAGAAGGGTGTTTATATCGATGAAGATTAGTACATTGTTTTATACGATTAAGCAGGGATTTATTAATATATTCCGTAATAAATGGTTTTCACTGGCCTCGATCGCCACGATCGGAGCATGTCTGTTCCTGTTTGGTCTGTTTTATTCGGTACTGATGAACTTTCAGAACATTGTGAAGACTGCGCAGGAAGGTGTCTGCGTGACGGTTCTGTTTGACGAGGGAATCAGTCAGGAACGGATTGAAGAGATCGGAGCATTGATTGATAAGCGTCCGGAGGTTTCCAAGAAGGAGTTCATTTCTGCAGATGATGCATGGAACAGCTTTAAGGAAGAGTATCTTCAGGGCTATGAGGATGGATTTACCGAGAACCCGCTTGCCGATTCTGCCAGCTATGAAATATACATGAATGATATTTCCATGCAGCCGACATTGGTTTCCTATCTGGAAGGCCTCGAGGGTGTGCGTGAAGTGAACCGTTCTGAAGTAACGGCATCGGCGCTGACCGGTGTGAATGCGTTGATTGCCTATGTTTCCATTGGTATTATTGCAATTCTGCTTGCGGTATCCGTGTTCCTGATCAGTAATACAGTAACCATTGGTATTTCTGTTCGTAAGGAAGAGATTACCATTATGAAATATATTGGGGCGACAGATTATTTTGTCCGTGCACCGTTCGTTATAGAAGGTATGCTGATCGGTGCGATTGGAGCTCTGATTCCATTGGGAATTATTTATCTTTTATATAATAAGGTAATTGAATATATTGAACAGAGATTTAGTATTTTGACAACGATTCTGGCATTCTTACCGGTAGATGCCATCTTTAAGACACTGCTTCCGTTATCCCTTCTCATTGGTATCGGAATTGGCTTTCTGGGAAGTATCACGACGGTAAGAAAGCATCTGCGGGTATAATAGATAAGGACAGAGTATGAAACGTACAATAAAATGGATCTGCCTGTTCCTTTGTGTAGTGCTGGTTTTTGGAATGTTTGCGAAACCGGCACTTGCCACATATGCCAGTGAACTGACCAACAGTGTCATTAAGGAAAAGGAACAGGAAATTGATAAGGCAAAACAAGAGAAAAAACAGTTACAGAACAGTCTGACAGACGTGAAGAAGCTGAAGGAACAGTTGGAGAAGTCCAAGCAGGATCTGACAGTTTACGTACAGGAGCTGGATGCGGATCTGACGGCAATTCAGGAGAAGATTAACGAACTGAATGACCTTATCACCGAAAAAGAAAAAGAAATTGAAGATAAGACGGCAGAGCTGGAAGAAGCACAGCGTGTCCAGCAGGAGCAGTATGAGGCAATGAAAACCCGTATCAAATTTATGTATGAGAGGGGAGACACGATTTATATGGAGCTGATTTTCAGTTCCAATTCTTTCGGAGATGTGTTGAATAAAGCTGATTATATCCAGATGCTTTCCGAATATGACCGTAAGCTTCTGGATGAATATGTCGCACATGCCAATTATGTTGCCTTATGTAAGGAGAGCCTGGAAGAGGAGAAAGAGGTTCTGGATGAGGCGAAGGCGGCCGTTGAAAAGGAAGAGGCTTCCCTGAATGAACTGATTGATGCGAAAGAGAACGAGATGTATAAAATGTCCTCTGATATCAAAAGCAAGGAACAGGCAATCAAAGAGTACGAGGCAGATATTGCCGAGCAGAATGAAACCATTAAGGCACTGGAAGCAGTTGTTGCCGAAGAACGTAAGAAGCTTGCGGCCGAACAGGGAAGAAAATATGATGGTGGTGTGTTTGCCTGGCCGGCACCATCCTATACAAGAATTTCGGATGATTATGGAAACCGTACGCACCCGATTCTGGGCACCCAGCAGTTCCATAATGGAATTGATATGGCAGCACCCGGAGGAAGCGCAATCCTTGCAGCCTATGATGGCAAGGTAGTGGCAGCAGCCTATAGCGGCAGTATGGGGAATTATATTATGATTGATCATGGAGACAGCCTGTATACAATTTATATGCATGCTTCGGCATTGTATGTATCGAAGGGACAGGAAGTCAAACGTGGAGATAAGATCGCAGCGGTCGGAAGTACCGGCCGGTCAACAGGAAATCATCTTCATTTCAGCGTCCGTCTGAATGGAAGCTATGTAAGCCCATGGAGCTATCTGCGGTCATAAGAATGGTCAGACAGGAATAGGGAGAGCAGCATTGGAAAATAATGAGCAGAAACAGAAGAGTGGTTTTCTTCCCGGTATGCTGGTTGGAGTACTGATTGGAATAATTTTATTGTCCGGTGTATTTCTGGGAGTAAGACTTTATCAGTATAATCAGACGAAGAACAGCGATGATCAGGGAGAAGTGGAAGCTGCAAGTGTGGTTAATCCGGCTACGCTTGCCAAGATGCAGACAATTGAAAATCTTATTGATGAAACCTATTATGGCGGCGGGGTGACAACGAAGCAGCTTCAGGACGGTGTTTATAAAGGAATGGTAGAGGCTCTGGATGATCCATATTCCGAATACTATACGAAGGAAGAGCTTCAGGATGTGATGAACAGTAACCAGGGGGTTTCCTATGGGATCGGAGCTTATATTTCGCTTGATCAGACACGTCAGCTCCCGGTCATTTCCGGTCTTGTGGAAGATGGACCTGCCTTAAATGCCGGGATCAAGGAGGGGGATATTATCTATAAGGTAGAGGATGAGTATACCCAGGGCATGAGTCTTTCACAGGTTGTCAGCCTTGTGAAGGGACGTGAAGGTACCACGGTACACCTTACCATGTACCGGGAAGGAGAACCGGATTATCTGGAGATTGACGTAGAACGCGGTAATTTAATAGAGACAACTACGGTAAATTATGGTATGGTAGATGATACCGATCATATTGGCTATCTTCGTATCCGTGAATTTGATACGGTTACGGTAGATCAGTATACCGAAGCTATGGCAGAATTAAAGGCGAAAGGCATGAAGGGACTGGTTCTGGATCTGCGAAGTAATCCGGGCGGAGACCTGAATGTGGTTGTCGAAATTGCAAGAAAGATTCTTCCTGCCGGTCTGATTGTGTATACAGAGGACAAGGAAGGAAACCGTAAGGAATATACCTGTGACGGTGAGAATGAATTTCAGCTTCCGCTGGTTGTCATGACCAATGAATATTCTGCAAGTGCATCGGAGATTCTGGCGGGTGCTATTCAGGATTACAATAAGGGAACACTGGTTGGTACAACGACCTATGGAAAAGGAATAGTCCAGAGCATCCGGCATTTGAGTGACGGAACAGCATTGAAGCTTACGACAAGTGCTTATTTTACTCCGTCAGGACGCAACATTCATGGAGTAGGAATCGCACCGGATATTGAGGTTGAGATGGACTATGAGAAATACAATGAAGACGGCACTGACAGCCAGTTTGAGCGGGCATTAGAAATTCTGGAAGGAAAGATGGAATAGAATGAATTTTAAAGATAAGAATGTTTGGATTCATATAGTGTTTATTGCGTTGATTGTAATTATCGCAGGAGTCTCGGCATTCCGGCTTTACCGTTGGAATAAGGGAACCCGCAATCCGGAGGCAGATATTGAACAGGTGGATCCTTCTGAGTTTGATACAGAAACCATGGATATGATTCTGCCGATGGACGGCTCTCTCCTGGAAGGGCATGAGGACGATGGAGAACTTACGATCCTCTGTCTTGGAAACAATCCCTTTTCGGACGAAAGAGGGGAGAACGGACTGGCAGCGAAGATTGCAGAGAAAACGAATGCAACAGTTTATAACTGTGCTTTCCCGGATTCTTCGGTCGCATGTAAGTATGCAGAATACAACCCCTCCTATACCAGGGATCACTTTAATTTATATTATGTGGTAACATTCCTTGAACAGAACCAGTTTACTGCGATTGAGTCCATTGCGAAGGATGAGCCCGATTCCAGATATCTGGAAGCAGTAGAAGAATTGAAGACCGTGGACATGTCCAAGGTGGATGTGCTTCTGGTCATGTATGACAGTACGGACTATAATATTGGAACTCCTTCCGATAATCCGGACAATCCGAATGATGTAACGGCATTTACCGGTGGACTTAAGGTATCCCTTGACAAAATCAAAGCGAACTGGCCATATATCCGGATTTTTGTCATGTCTCCAACCTATGCACAGTACAAGGATGAGGATGGAAACCTTCATAATGGAAACACCTATGATCTCGGAAACGGTGATATTCCACATTATGTACAGAAGGAACTGGATGCCGTATCTGACAGCGGCGGAGTATCCTTTGTAGATAATTATATCGGAACCATTAACGAAGATAATTATGAAGAATACATGGCAGATGAGATGCACTATAATGATGCCGGGCGTGAAGCGCTTGCAGACCGCATCGCAGATATTATTAATAATAAGATGAGTACGGTAAACGTAGCAGGTATTACGTCGATATGTCTTACTTGGCGAGCTGCTCGGCGCGGAGTTTGTATTTCTCGATGTCGAGACGGTTCTGGTCGCCGTAGAGCGGATATTTGGCCATGATGTCTCCGTAGACGGCGGCTGCCTCGCTGTATTTCTTAAGAGCTTCGAGCACAGTGGCTTTCTTCATCATGAAATAGGGAGTGTAGGCCGGATTGTCGTTGCTTGTCTTGATTGCGGCGTCGAAGCAACTCAGAGCGGCGTCGTAGTTCTTGAGGTTGACATTGCAGTCCCCTTCGAGCGACTGGGCGGCGGCGCCGATAACCTCGTCTTTGACATCGTAGTCGGCGAGATAGTCGAGGGCTTCCTTATATTTCTTGTCTTTATAGAGAAGAATGGCGGCGTTCAGCCTGGCGCGGTTTCCGGCATCGTATCCATGTTCGTCGGCCACCTGCATATACTGGGCGAGAGCTATCGAGTCGTTGCCCTGCATGAGCTGGGCGTCGGCCTGGCCTATGGCGTCGTCGCCTGCGTTGATTGCGGGGCGGCGCACACCGTAAATATAGATGAATATCAAGGCTACTATAGCGGCTGCGCCGAGGCTGAGCCACATGATGAGCTTCTGGTTTTTCTGGACTTTCTGCTCTACCGAGGTCAGAGTGTCGTTGATGTTGTCGATAGAGGTGCGGGTCTCTTCGGGTTTCTCTTTTGCCATTTTATTGCGGATTGTTTATTTTCGGAAAAACAGAGGGGTGCGAAATTTTCGCGACGGCAAAAGTAATAGATTTCCGCGACATTACGAAATTTCCGCAGCAAAATCTCATATAAAAAAGAAGCGAGGCTACCCGACTAAGTGGCAACCTCGACTTTACCTTTTTTTAGAGTGCTAAATAGAGCGACTAAAGTCTCCAAAAGCACTGTGATTATGCAAAGGTAATGCTTTTATTTGAACTTGCAAAATTTTCACACACATTAAATCAGATTATCGAGAAATCAGCTATTAATGGCTTAATCTTCGGGGAAACGGAACAAAGTTCATCATATAGACATTTGATTTGCCTGCGCATATCAGAAGCTCTGTTCGCTGAAACCTGTTCCATCACATACTTGATAACACGCAGCGCACCAATTATGTTGTTGCGTTCATCGGGATTATATGGTGCAGGCCCTCGACGTATTGCCTGTGGGAGTCGAAAGTCATATAAAAGCAATCCGTGAGCGCAAGCATTCCGTACTTGCCGTATAGTGTGCATGTAGCTTTCGAATGTTACTACCTGACGTATTCCGAACTCATGGGCCACAAATATTTTATCCCTACTATCTTTCAGTTGTTCATATAGCTTCATCACAGCGCCAAAGGTCATAAATTCAATCGTCTTCCATGCTGGAGCAAAACGGTCATTCGGATTTTTCTGATGATGACGACGAATAACCGGATTGCGCTTGAAATCTGACGTGTAGATCTTACGTTCGAAATCGCGGGCGTAAGTTCGATTTACAACGGCTGGACTGACAAACCATATCGGATTTAATTTATACTTGTTGGAAAGATTGTATATCAGCGAAGTGCGAAAAGCTATCTCGATACGGCTTAGATACCTCATCAGCAACAAGCGCAGATCAAAATCGAAATAATAGAGATTGACCGCGTCCTCGAACGAAGCGTCCTTGATATAATCGTGAGTGCGGTTGCGGAGATCGGGATAAGATTTTTCAAATGGGAACAGATAAAAACCAAGACGATAATATCCTATATCGCGTAGTATTTCTCGCGCTTTATCAATATCGGATACGATCAGGCCTCTTGATTTCAGCAAACAGAGCTGTCGGTCTATTGTCGTTGCCGTTTTCGCCATATATAAATTGAAAATCGGGAAATTACAATAAAACGTGGCTTAATGATCGGAGTTAATGGATTTTATGTCCGTCAGCGCTGGCGAAGGTAGATCGGGAGGCTGCGGTTGATGCTCTGGTCGAGTGAGATAAGGGTTTCGGTGCCGACAACTCCGTCGATCATCTGGATATGGTCGTTGAGAAGTTCCATAAGGTGTCCGTTATCGCGGGCGACAAGCTTTATCAGCATTGTGTATGGTCCTGTCGTGAAGTGGCATTCGACTACTTCGGGGATTTTGTCGAGTTCGGCGGCGACGGTGCGGTACATTGCGCCGCGTTCGAGATTGACACCGATATATGTCGTTGTGCAGTAGCCGAGTTCCTTGGGGTTGACTCTATATCCCGAGCCTACGATGACGCCTAATTCGGCCAGGCGCTGGATGCGCTGGTGAATGGCGGCCCGCGAGACGCCGCAGACTTCGGCGATATCTTTGCTTGGGATGCGCGCGTTATTCATGATTATTTTCAGGATATTGAGATCCAGATTGTCGATTTTGCCCATAATTTATAAAAGGTTAGATAACATATTCTGCAAATCTATAACTAATTTTTCGAAATAGCAAAAACTTTTTCAAAAAATTTTGCAAAAATGCGAATTATTCGCAAAAAGAAAATGATTAAGATTTCAATTTGCCGTCAGACCGCCGTCAATGCTGACCAGAGCGCCGGTGATGAACGAAGCTCGGTCGGAGGCTAAGAACTCGACAAGTTCGGCGACCTCTTCGGGTCGGCCCATCCTTCCGATGGGATGGACAGCATTCTCTTCATCGGCAAGCTGTTCGGCCGTAGCGTCGCCACGGTCAATTATGCGGTCAAAGACATTTTTTACCAGAGGCGTATAGATCGTTCCGGGGCACACGGCATTGACGCGGATATTCTTCGAGGCGAGGTCAAGGGCGAGACTCCGTGCAATCTGCCCCAGAGCGCCTTTTGTCAGGCCGTAGGCGAAGCTGTGGGGCTTGCCGATCTTCGACTGGTCGGAGGCGTTGATGACTATTGCGCCTCCGCCTGCTTCGACAATAAGCGGGACGATGGTTTTCAGTGTGTTGTAGGTTCCGTAGATGTTGGTTTTGACTACGGTGTCGAATTCGTCGTCGGTTATGTCGAGAATCGTGTTGCTGCGGTGGATTCCGGCATTGGCGAAGAGGGCAGTGACCGGGCCGAACGAATCGGTGGCTGCGCGCGCCGCAACGGCAAGGGAATCGATGTCGCGGGTATTTGCCTGGCAGAAACAGACATTCCCGCTGCCGAGCTCCTGTGCGAGACTGTGCCCTCTGTCGGCGTAGATGTCGACAAAGGTGACTTTCCATCCGCGGGACGCAAAAAGCCTTACGGCGGCCTCTCCGATGCCGGAGGCGCCGCCGGTTATAAATATGTGACGGTTCATTGGCGCGGGAATCAGCCTACGGGAATCTTGTCGATACGGCGCTGATGGCGTCCGCCTTCGAAAGAGGTGTCGAGGAAGGTGTCGACAATAGCGAGGGCGGTCACGGCGTCGATAAAGCGGGCGGGCATGACAAGAACATTGGCGTCGTTATGCTGACGCGCCAGAGCGGCTATTTCCTTGTTCCAGCAGAGAGCGGCGCGGATGCCCTGATGTTTGTTGAGAGTCATGGCGATTCCGTTGCCGGTGCCGCACATGGCGATTCCCATCGAACATTCGCCGCTCTCGACGGCTCGGGCTGCGGGATGGGCGAAGTCGGGGTAGTCACACGATTCGGCCGAGTCGGTGCCGAAATCCTTGTAGGCGACTCCGCGGGCTTCGAGATAGCCTTCTACGATGGCTTTCAGCTCGAAACCGGCGTGGTCTGATGCTAATGCGATAGGTTTCATTGCCGGGATAATGATATTTCTGTTGGTTTATTTCCTGAATCGGATTCTTCGGAGAGCGACACGGGCATTCTGACCCACCACGACCTTGGAATCATACGCCAGGCCGAGCAGAGCAGACGCCAGCGCCAGTCGACGGTGGCCACTCGCTGACCGCGCACGATAGCAAGCTCTATAAGCGGCGCGGCGTAGTCGACGGTCATCATCATCGGATAGTCTTTGTCGGGGTCGAGAAGCGGTGTGCGTATGAAGCCGGGACGTATGTCGGTGAAGCGGACATTGACCCTGTTGCGCCGGGCAAGCTGCTCGAGGGCTTCGAGATAGGTGCGCTGAAAGCGCTTCGAGGCGCTGTAGGCGCTCATGTGCCAGATACCCGCTTCCTATAAATTCATAATA
>OHBJ01000072.1_pt1 | contig 44614 bp, 43 predicted proteins | sample 1577241 | NCBI WGS metagenome assembly OHBJ01 (sample SAMEA3541594, study PRJEB24748) | human gut metagenome | biome: human gut; feature: human-associated habitat; material: faeces | place: China | collected 2012 | reverse complement strand
GACGATTCCGCCATGCCTCGACCTCTTCCATGACGCAGCCTGTGATGGTGGAGATCTGTTCATGTGACATCTGGAAGCCGTAGATGTCTTCGATGGTTGCAGCGATGTCGCGTTGGCTCATGCCACGGGCATACATCGCCAGTACCTTGCCCTCGATGGACGAAACGTCGCGCTGGTGCTTCTTGATGATCTGCGGTTCAAACGTACTCTGGCGATCCCTAGGGACGCGGATAGGAACCTCGCCCAGAGAGGTCTTGAGCGTCTTGGATGAATAGCCGTTCCGGACATTGTCACCGTCTTCGGAGCGCTCATGCTTCTTATGGCCGAGATGATTTTCCATCTCACCTTTGAGCATGGACTCAAAAATGGGGCCAAAAATCTGCTTCAGGACGTCCTGTACGTCTTCCGCGCTCTTGATGTCGTAGTTGTTGAGGATTTGCTGAGCAATCTGCTCGCCTGGGGTAGTTGGTGGAGTTTTACACTTTGCCATTCTGTTACCGTCCTTATCTTTGTTTACCCCAGTATGGGGCATAAAGTAGATTCATGCAATACCGATTTACACAAACTATTTTACACTCCCGCTATTCAAGGAGCGTACCGATACAGCTGATTCCGCTTGTAAAGTTGTGGCAAAGATGCACGAGTATACATAGCACTCAGACCGATCAACATTCAAATTTACCTCTCCGCTAGTCTTAGTAGTAGTAGTAATATTTTTGATCTGGATATTTTTAGAATTAACTAGATAAATCGTAGGTAATAATGCCTTTGATGCATCACCATCATGTATAATGGATACGTTCTCTAAGCTGTTTAGCTGTATTCTATTCGTATACCCTGCAAAGTGATTACTCGTGTAATCCCCATCAGCTACATAGATATTCGCACCATGTATACCACTGTGCGTACAATTATCAAGCGCATCTTGTATGTCATTGTATGGGTGTTCTTTTGAGCCATCACAAAAAGTGCCTCTTGAGATAGAAGCATCAACATAAATATCAATCCGTTCCCAACCGCGGGGTTCCATAGATAAAATTCCGCCAGAAGTCAGCACTACTCTCCCTTTAGATACCGAATATATTAAATCTTCTGCTTGCCATCCTACAACATGAACATCTGCGCCCATTTTTTTATAAAGGGATAAAGCATTCCAACCTGCACTGATAGATGACATTTTTTGTGACTGAGTGACAACATAAAACTTCGGTGACAAGCGCCGAGCAAGAGGAAGCACAAGGGGGCCATTTGCATGATGTGCGGATTTAACCAAATCAACAGGCTTAGTTATTATGCCATCTGTTACAATTTTTTCTTTAGCGATTTTTTGGGTATCCCCTGTAAAAAGCACAGTCCTCCCCATAAATGACAAGAGCATACAAACGGAATAGTCATTATATTCTTTGTCATTTAGATTTTCATAGTATGCATAATCCTCTGCACTTGCATTGAAAATCTTAACTGTGGCTCCATAAAAATCAAAAACTTTATTGTCTGCAATCTCATATGCAACGTTATTATCCGTACACCATTTAATGCATGTCGTTTGTGCGCTTGTAACACTGGACGCCAAGTCAGGCTGTGATGTTGTACGTGGTAAAAGCACCTTTTTAACGGATACCGCTGGGTCTTTTAGTAAGCGTTCTAGATTCCCATAGTGATCACCGTGATAATGAGTAATCAGCACAAAATCAAGCATTTTTATGTTATGGGCTTTCATCGTGCGCTGTATCATTACATAGTTATTTTCACATAGGTACGTGTCTATCATAAACCAATGGTTTTTGCGCCCTACTAAGATGCAGTCGCCATTAGTTTCTTCAATAGGTGGGTGTTCGGCATCCCCGTACAATGGAAAAATGATTTTTACGTCGTCTTCGTAAGCTTGCGATGATTCAACTAATTCTGCTACATTACCGTTATCTAATTTAACAACAGAATAATCATCGTATACATCTGTATCTTCGGACTCTCTTACAACATATTTTGCTCCTCTGCCGTCTCCTTTAGTCATAAAGCCCAGTGTCACGCACGGGCGCCCTACGATGGCTGTTTCGCTCTTACGCATTTCATCGACGCTATTATAGTAGCCAATGGGGAGCTTGAATTTACTGAGGCCAGCGTATTCTTTAGACAATGCGGCCCAGATCTTAGCACTCTGTGTGTAGCCTGTGGGGCTATCGGTATCGGCTACTCCATCAGGGCTTACAGGGGACATGGCCCATTTTTTTGCCATGTCTTCGCTATTGGCTGCATTTTCTTCGCTTTCGGCGGCGGCACTGGCGCTGTTTCTGGAGTTAGTTTCACTGAGTTTGCAGTCGTTTCGGATATGCCACAGGCTATTACAGCGGCTTCCGATTTCCTGCAAAATCATGATAATCCAGTCCAGGCTTTTTTCGATGAGCGAGAAAGGCAATTTCCCAGGAAGGTCTGCGTTCTGTTGCTGCGGTGTTTCACGGATGAGTTTGATGGAGTATGGCGCGGCCAGGGGTTCCCCGGCTAGGGGGTACTGGTATAGGTTGCTGACTTTGTCATACTTGAAATTATTCGTAATTCGTTTTTCATAGCCTACGTCATTAATGATGTAGCCGACTATGTCGTCGCTATTACGATAAGGATAGGGATACGGAAACGACGTTTGCACGCCGTCTCCTTTGTAGGTAATGCTTACTTCCGTTGTCTGAATCATTTTTTATTCTCCTTTTTCTTTTCATTAGCTTTCCGTTTGGCTTCTTGCTGCCGTTCTTTGCCCGTTTTATAGCGCCGGTCGAAGATGACAGCATTGGCCAGGGCGGTCAGGCTGCGGTCGGTGTCTACCATGCTGAAGCGCATGAGGGACCAGAAGCCGTCTGTCAGCGTGTCCGGCAATCCGACGAATCGGTTCAAAGCACGGTTTGCGGCGCGGGCTACGTCGGTAGCATCCTGTGTTTTGGATGTGGCTGCTTTCGATGCCTTCATGAGTTCGTCGATAGCCGACACGGCCAGGACATTACTGCTATCGTAATTCGGGAGTCCGAACATATGATTTCCAATGATTTCTGCCGCATCGCGGACGACGGGTATCCCCTGGACAGTGTTGGTCATGAACTTGACGCCCATTTTTTTGAGCAGTTTGTCCAGGTCATCGCCGGATACAGCTGAGCGATAAAGCTGTTCAAATACGCTGTTCAGAACAATCCAATACAGCATTGCATTGAACATAGCCAGGCGATTGCCCGCTTTCCACTGATAGCCCGCATCGATGAGGGCATTCATGACGGTATTACAGTATGAGTAGAAGGGCGTAATCTGCGCGACGAGTCCATTTTTTCGTTGCAGTTCGGCCTGGTCTTTTACCATGCCGGAGCCGAGCACGTCGCGGACGGCCTGGTCTGCTTCAAAGAGTGCCTGGTCGCGCATCAGTTTTTCGTCCGTCTTCCCCGCGTCGATTTGCTGCCGGAGGGATTCGTCATACTGATACTTCCACAAAGCCAGGCTGCACATGAGGTCGGTTTCGGTGATGAAGAAGTAGCCGTAGCGGTTGAGTGCGTCGCGAGCGATACGCGCCTTCTGCCCTGCCCGGCTGGTGTTTTTCGGCATAGTCAGGCGCATTTTCTGCTGCATATCTTTGTCTATGGTGTTGATACGGTCCGCCATGAAAGGCGAATGTTCCATGACAAAGCGGCGATTTCGTTTGTAGGTTGGCGTCCCTTTATAAAATCCAATGCCAAAGTTCACCATGGCTTTTACTGTATTCCATGGTCCAATGCGGTTCATCATCGGCAGGATATTCAATCCGTTCAAGACGGCTGTACTGGTTCGATAGGCCATAACAGCAAATGTCGTGTTGCGACGCATGTTTTCCAGCATACGGGATATTTTATCTGTCTTCTGGACGTCGGTCTTCCAGCAGTCTTTCGCCCACTGTTTAATGGACGCGTAGGTCTTCATGCCATAGTTCTCCTGGACAGCCGCTTCCACGTCCGGATGTGATATTAATTTGTACACATCGGTGACAGCTTCGCGCATACAGATATGGTGAATGGCTTCGTTGACCGCTGATGGGAATACATCCAAACTCTTATAAAGAATCTGGTTCTTGACTTGTTTTACTCGTTTCTTTGTGCTGCCCATACCAATTCCCATGGTTGATGAGCCGGACAGCTGTGTTTTGACAATATCATCGAGTTCCAGTTCATTAGTCCGCGTCGTGAGCTGAGGGTCGTAGACAATCGGATAGTACCCGCCGCTCACTTTGCGGCCATTGATTGTATACGGTTTCGCCCGGACGCGTCCCATGCCAGACCCATACAATCGTTCCTGGACTTTATTCCGTTCCGGCCAGTATTGTTCCAGCTGGCCCCAGACAGCTTCCAGGAAGTCCAAGTCCTTATTGCTTAAAGCCCGCGAGAAAATATCCTCAATCGTGGCTTCATTGGCCTTCTGTGCTTCGTTCTTGACGTGTCGGTTCGCTTCATCAAGGACGCGCTGCCGCCCTTCCTGGTTGCCCCAGTTCAAAGCCATGACGAGAAGCTGTTCTTTCGTGAACCGTTCGACGCTGCCGACGGCATACAGTTTCTGGCTGCGCATCTTCCGCCACTCCGTATTCGAGTACATGTGATAGATCCGCGCAAATTCCCGACATGCTTCCTGCTGCATAGTGAGTTCTCGTCGGCTGGCCCGGTCTATAGGCTTATAGATGAATTGCATCCAATCATCACCCATGTTCCGAAGCAGCGTTTCGATTTTTGTCAGCGATAACAAGGCGTCGCTGACCCGTTCTTTTCCCCGGCCTTTACGGTTCTGGTCGTTCCGGTCCTGTTCGGCATCCCAGTTTTCCCGGTGTGGCAAGGATTTCGCCAGGCGGGCAGCGGCGTCGGAAATGGCGATGACGCTGCCGTCTGTATCGGTAAGGGTATTGGCTTCGTAATCGCGGCGGGACACTTTATTGACAGCCCGGATAGCTTCGTTAATGTCCCGGAATTGAACCATTGTTAGGTCTTTATCGTATTGGATACGGTCCTTTCCATCGACGATAGCCCGAATCCAGGGCGCTACCAATTCGTCCGGCTTCGGTGCCGTATTCTGGCCCGTCGCATAGTCCGGCGACAGGTCCCGATAAATATAGGCCCAGTTCAGCGGGACCGGATTCCCTTTATCATCCAGCGGCGGCCGGCCGTCGCGGTCCGTCATGCCGAGGTTATAGGCCAGGTGTTGGATGAAGTACCTTGCATGAGGTCCCATGCGCACCGGATGATCGGCACGGCCTAATTGTTTAAGTATCCCTTTAATACCGTAGATTTCCTGACCATTCATGTCGAGGGAACCGCTTTCTCCGGCCATGGCCCGGCGGATATAATCGGCATTATCTTTGGCTGCCCTGGCCATAGCATAGAATTTCTGTGCATTGGCTTTTTCCATGACTGCCTGCTCGAAGGATCCGGCACTCATGTACTGGTCCGCCCGATGACTGGCCGCTTTGGCTTTGATTTCATAGTGCCGCCACGTCGTCGCCTCTGATACTTTCATCGCATCCATTTCTTCGCGAGCCAGTCGTAACATGGCCATGTCACTTCCCTGGACCATGTCGCGGGCTTGATTGAGGCCATGGATGACATCGTTTAACGAGTCCTTCAGGTCCTTGATGACCTTGGCATTTTCCTTCTTATTCGCCTGGTCCTTTTCTCTTGTGTCGGCCAGCTGCTTCTTCAGCTCTTTGATTTGCTGGTTCTTTGACAGGATACTGTCCTTCAGTGCGCCTTTTTGTGCGGCATCAGGGTCGATTTCGACGCCCAGGATTTTCCGGAGCTGTGCCGCAATCTGCGCGTCGGTACCGGATACATTGCTGACTTCGCGAAGGGCTTTGACACATTCCGCAATATAGCCGTTCATTTTCCGGCGCATAGCGGCCGCTTCCAGCTGATTCAGTGCCATCTGTCCGTTTGTCGACGCTAACATCTCATCAGCTTCAGCGCGTATCATGTCCGGCGTCATGGCCATGTCTTCTTCATAGGTCTTGCGGATGGATTCTACATACTGTTCCGTCCGTTCTTCCAGGGAGCCGCCGGCGGCTTTTAGTGCTTGTTTGAATTCCGCATCATCGGCATAGCCTAATTTAGCCAAAATACCGGCGCGGGCTTCGGGCATGTTGTTGTAGATATTCTCATACTGATAAATCGGATTTTCAGCACATAGCTGTTTTTGATAGGCAAGGCGTTCTTCTTCTAAACCCTGCTGACGATCAGCGGCATCCCGCTGGTGGGCTTCTTCTTCATACTGAGCTAGGAGTTTCTCTTTCGCCTGCTCCTTGATTTTTTCGGCCCATTGATGAATCATTGTGCCTTCGCTGCCGGATAAATCACCGGAAAAGCCTTTCCGGTTCCAGGCATCGAGTTCGCGGATCCGCGCCCAGGTTTCGATTTCATCGTCCGACGCCACCATTCGGTCCATGGCCCGGCGGACATCGTCTGTCGGTCCTTTGCCCAGGTTTCGCAGATCCCGGTAAATGCCGATAAGCCATTTCTTGAAACGCCGGAACGGTCCCTGTAATTCTTTAACCGGGGCTTTCCCTTCGGCGATATAGCGTTCAAAGGCACGGGCGAAGCGTTCCTGCATCCAGCGTTCTTCGGCGGCTTTAATGGCCACAGTATCGCCACTTTCGCGGGCCTTCCGGATAGCGGCTTCATAGCCTGCAAATTCCTTCTCTAGCCGTGTTCCCTTGTAATCGTCCAGTCTGCCATCAGCATAAGACGCCCAGTCCTGAATTGTATGCCAGTCCTCGATAAGCTGTTTCGGCGCTTCTTCTTCCTGTACCATACGTTCCATTTCTGTCAAATACATATGGGCTGATTCGTGGATGAAAGAGGACTGGTCCGCTGCATCAAAGAGATGGATAGCGCCAGTGTTAGCGTCGAAGGCGCCACGGATTTTCCCCTGACGGTATGCCTGGTTATATTTGTCGATAATCTGAATGGCCTTGTCATCAAATACGACATAGCAACGGCCATCATAGGCATCATCATAGGTAATACCGTGGATTCCTTGTTCATTTAAATATTTCGACGTTTTTTCTATGTCTTTCCCGTCTGATAATGCATCAGTCAAATAATTGTAGATTTCTTTACCTGTCCCAATGCCTTTTTCCAATGTGGCTTCCGGGTTTTCCATAGCCGCTTCTATCAACTGATTCCGCTTCTTATCGCCAGCCCCTTTAGCTTCTTTGGCCTGTTGCTGTACACCTGGAAGTTCTTTTTCCCACCTCTTACTTTCTGCTTCCATATAGGAAGTATCGTTTATCTGTTCGTCGGTGTAGCCTTGTTTTTTTAGGCTATCTAAGGCAATCCGCTTTCTAAACGCCGGAAGCCCTTCCCATCCCAGACTGGCGTCGTGGCAATGCTTTATGTTTAATTCCACTTTCCGCAAAGCTGTTTCTACTTGGATTTCATCTTTGGTACTACCCATAGCTTGGCGCAACCATTTTGTCCAGAAGGCTTGTTTCTGTTCCATAGACAAGGATTGCACTGCCTTGAGAATCTTAGTTTGAACACCTTTCATCTGGTCTTTGTAACGCTTATCTTCATCCAGCAGCTCTTTGTTGGCCGGAACATCGATTTCATATAAGACCGACGGAAGGCCACGGTCTTTCATTTCTTTTTTGTATTTCTGAGCAGTCCGTTTGCTTTTTGCGGCGTAAATACCCCAGCCGTGCATACTCGCTCCGGTGCCACTGCCGATTTTCCCTAAATCAAAATTATCAAAATCCACACCACTTCCATGCCAGGCGCGCTGCTCAAATCGTTGTCCGAATTGGACATCGCTTCCGGTTCCGCCAATGTGGATGGGATGAGCGGCGGCAAAGTTTTTAGCCGTGTAAGCTGTATCGCCGTAGTCCCGGCGGATTTGTGCCCACCGTTCAGCCATGCGGGCGTAGAGGTAGGCGTTTTCTTTGGCTGCTTGAGATATGGCCTGGTTCCCCTGCCGGAAGGTTTTTACAGCGTCCTGATAAACGGCCGCACCTTCTTTGCTGAAGGTCTTACGAAGGGCGTAGTCACTATGGCTGAGTTCTTCGAATTTTTCGCCCATATCGCGCAATGTTTCATAGCGCTGTTTAGCGGCTTCCACGTTGGCATCCCATTGTGGCAGGAGTTCCGGCGATGACGCTACCAGTTCCGCCCGTTCATTCTTATAGGCCACATCGAGCATCTGCTCTTTCGTCGCTTTCCCTCCGTACTCTTTATACATATCGCTATACCATGGTTCATTATTACTCATGCGATAGCCACGTCCGGTCTGGACGTTATCATGGCCGTCTGTATCGGCCACGATAATGGACACGCCCTGGGGCTTGTAGGTCCAGTAATACTTAAAATTGACCGCGTCTTCATATTGTTTACGAGCGTCTTTCAGCGCTTCTTTGTAAGAAGATTGCAAGTCATAGGGATTGCGATAGACGACATCACGGGCAGCATCCTGTTCGATGTCATCGGCATCCTTGAAATGTTCCTGCATGATTTCTTCGGAGATGGCATCGCTCTTATCGTTAGCAATGTCGCGAAGTTCCTGTGCCAGAGCATCCATGCGCTGCTTCCGTTCGCGAAGCGCTGCCAAATGCGTACCGCCCTGGTTCATGGTAGACGCATCCATGAGGGTATTCGTATCAAACGATTCATCGGCCCGCTGCGCAAAGACGCCGGTCTTGATTTCCAAATCCATGCCATTCTGTACCGCTGTATCTACCTGTTCCGGCGTCACTATATCGCGCTTTACGAGGTCGTTCAGTACGTTGACGCCTTCCGGAGTCCGGGCCAGCTCCTGGGCATCGGTGTAGATAGTGCCCATATCGTGCTGTTCGGCCTGGCTTTGGATGACGGTTTGATACGTGGACGGAGAATCTGTAGCCAGCTTATTATCTGATTTATTAGCCACAAGGTCTGTAATCATTTGTTTTTCTACGTTGCGCTGATATTCTTCGCGCCAGGAGTCGACTTTGAGGCTGGCAATATTACGCATGGCGTTATAGTGCCCGACTGTATGCATCCCGGTTCCCATAGCGCCCATGCCGAGGGCGGCCGGGACAGCCTCTACCATCGCGTCGACGGCGTTGTTGAGCACATCGCCGACGGTGTTCCAGCTGCCCTTATGATGGATTCCATATTCTACGTTTGTTGCGACGTCACCGATGACGGACTGTACACCTTCTTCCGTCAATTCAGACAGCGTCCCGCGGGCGTACTGTTTCGCCCCTGCGAGAGCTGCGATTTTAACCAGGGCTAATTTGCCCTGGTTTACTACGTCCCGTTGAGCAGCCGCATTGGTCAGCAGGGATTTTGCGGCATCTTTGCCGAAGGCCGCTTTAATCGGACCATAGCCAAATTCCAACAATCCCAATTCGACGGCTCCGTTCAGCGCGCCGACGACGGCACTATCAGTCAGCATGTTCGCCCGGCTGTATAAAGGCTTTCCATTCGACTGCTGCTGTGCCATCTGCCAATAGCGGTCGGCCATGGATTGTTTGCTGATTTCATTGTACAAGCCGGTCCGTAACCCCCAGGCGGCCCCGGTCGCACCGGCGGCGGCCAAGATGGCTGCCGAGCCAGCCCCGAGTGTTTCCGGACCAGCCGCGGCGGCAGCAGGAGCGGCCGTGGCCATAGCCAGGGCCATGCCCTTCGGGACATACTGGAGAGCACGCAACCCCTGTGTGCCGTAAATGGTCAGCTGCTGCACGGTGTCATAGACGATTTTCCCAAGTTCCGATGTAGGCCGGTCTTCTTCCTGGTAGGCTTTGAGGCGCTGTGTGATTTCGTCGACTTCCGGTTTGACGGTATCCAGTTCTTCACCATTGACAGCCTTCATCTGTGCATCATAGAGTTTCACCATATCAGATCCGGAGTTAAAAGCGTCAGCAAAGAGTTCCCCGGCACTGTTGAAGGCATCGCCGATGCGTTCAAAGATGCTGCGAGTATCATTCAAGTCCCGGTGATTCCGCAAGGCCAGGGCCGCACCAACGGGGTTTTCCTGCCGGAATTTCGCCAATTCCGGATAATATTTATCCAGCGTTTCTGGCGAATACCAGTTATTGCCAGGTAGGAAGTCATTGATAGTCAATAGTGTATCGCGTTTCTTTGTTTCTTCAAGCAGTTCGGGATGATCTACCATATACTGCGGCGATACGCCGAGCATAGGGGCATAGGTATCGGCATCCTTGAGTACCTGCGCATTTTCGTTGAAGAGATTGCGCCAAATATCGCGGGCCGAATCGACGACCCATTCAGCGGCCTTCTGCCATTCCGGCTTTTCTTGCGGTTCTGGTGGGTTCAAGTTCCCCGTGATGGTTGGTGTTGTCAGCAAGTCCGGTATTTTACGCATGACCGGCCGGCCGGATGCGATAATTTCTCCAATTTTCTCATCATTGGCGGCCGCTTCCTGGGCTTCGGCTTCATGCCGTTCAGCCGTTTCTTCTGCCGATGGCGTAATCATGGCCTGCGTCTGTTCTTTGACAGGTGTTATTTTAAGGGCATCGCTAATATCGCCTGACGTATCAAAGGTATAGTCTGCCATATTTCCTCCTAATAAATGTAAGACCCGCCACCTTCGGACTGGTCTTCATCTTCCCCATTCGCATAAGCTATATTATTTTCCACGTGTTCCGTAACGCTTTCATCGACAGCATCAGCCACTTCGCTGACGGCTTCTCCTACTTCACTGGCCGTTTCTGTCAAGGTGTCAACATAGCTATTATCATCATTGCTGCTATCACTACTGTCTCCATCATCACTGGCTGCTTCAGCCGATTCGACTACATCGGCCAAGGTCCGTTCACCGTCGAGGATTTGTTGTACGTCCCATCGGTCAATGGTATACGAATTATGGTTCCAGTCTGTAACGATTGCATATCCATCGTCGCCTACCGTAATACGAAGGATACCTGCTGCCCGCATTTGTGCCTGTGAATAGCCTCCATTCGTCGGATCGGCCGTTATAGCATTGACGCCAAACTGAATCAAATCATTCATAGACGGTTCATTTCCGTTATGTTCGGCACGGTATTGAACGGCTGCCCCGCGAATAAGCTGCTGAATAACAGGCCAATTTCCTTTAAATTCCGCCGGATTGATACCGCTGGCATCAGCAATCTGCTTAGGCGTGATATTGTACATCGGCTTATATTCACCAGTTCCATTCTGATAATCACTGGCCGCTTTCTGCAAGGTATTGAGGTTTGAAGCTGATAGGTGAATCCCGTGATTATTGCAATAGTTGACTATATCGTTGAAGGACTCTATGCCGTTGCTTCCGAACAGTGATTTTAGGACAGTCATATTGGCCCCGCTGCTACGAGAGCTGCCGCTTCCACCACGGCCCCCGCCGCGGCCGCTTCCTCCTGACCCGCCAGAGCCGCCAGTACGGAAGCTGACATAGGCACTGATACAGCTTTTCAGCGTCGTATATACATCGGGATTGTTGTAGCCGTATCGCTCTGCAATGGATAAGTAGGCTTGCGGGTCCAGATTCCCCGATTGATAGAGCTGCTGCATTTCCATTCGTCCCTGTTCGACGATAGCGTCATTGGCTTCTTTTTCCTGCCGTTTCTGTTCAGCAATGATAGAAGTCGCCATTTGTCCCGCTTTTTGGAGTTCTGCTTCGTCATAGATGACTTCCGTATGAGCCGTCACGCCGCCGGATTTTTCCAGGCCGCCGTGATAACCGCCTAAATGGAGGTGATAGCCACTGCCGGCATCGTGGAAGAGAACCTGGTCAAAGGCGCCGCTGTCTTCAAAGGTTTTGCGTACTTCTTCGGCGTTCTCAGCGCTGGTTCCTTCAGGCAGTACAATGTCGACGGCATTGCCCCCGTTCGGTCCAATGATATGCTGACTGGTTGGTGAGCCATTGACTTCGGCGTTATGTTCCCGTGTCCGGGCAGCCGAAGAAATTTCCGCGCCGTCGGCAACACCCATCTGGTTGAGCATCCCGCCGATGAACGGCAGGGCTTGCTGAAATTCCGGCGTCAGTTCTTTAACTTGCTCGTCAATGTCCGCTCCCTGGGTCGGCAGGTTATATGGCTGTATCTTACTGCCGCCGTTACCGGATAAGTCCATACCTTTCAGGGATTCATAGTTGTTCTTTGCTGTTTCTCTGTACTGTTCGGCAGCTGGACCAGTGCCGTTATACGCCCGAACGCCTTCCCAGGGGGCGCCGCCGTTTTCGTCGGTCTTCTGTTTGAGGATATACGCGCCAGCACGGATATTCTGTTTCGGGTCCGTATTCCAACCAGGGAATTTATTGTCCAAGTCATAAGCCCGCGCTGTTTCATCGGTAATTTGGGCGTACCCGCCGCCGTCTGCCATGTGCATCCCTTCGATGGTATTGCCACCTGTTTCAATCATCCCCGTTGCTAAATAAATTTGAGGATCCACTCCTTGTTCATGGGCGGCGTCAATATACCAATCGACGACCTGGTTGCCCATGCTGGCACTGCCACTATATACGGTCTTCGTCGCTCCGGCCCGGATGTATTCAGCACGCTTTTTAGGGTCATTCGGATACAGGCGGGCCGCTTCTTTGGCCCGTTCCAGCAGGCCATTATCATGTTTCCGCTGCAAGAGCATATGCCGCATGGACGTCAATTTGCTGTCATCGACCCAGGGACTGACCTTTTCCAGCAAGGCCGTCGCTTTATCGAAGTCCGATGCATTACCGCTGGCCGTCAAATTGGTAAGCACCGAGTTGACCATCGTCGTGGCTTTGTCTTTTATCATGGCGTCCATCTTGTCTTTCCCGTAGATATTGCCATAGAGGGCATAGGCCGTCGCCGTAATGCGGTTCAGCCCTTTAAAAAGGCCGTCGCTGTTGCCGCTTTCGACGAGGTGGTCCGTTTCGTTCGTGACAAAGGTATTGAACGTGTTGTCCCGATGTTCCAAGTCTTTCGCGTACTGGTATTTCATAACCTGGCCCGCCCGCTGAACGTTTACATCATCAGCCATGCGCAGGAAGGCATCGTGGGCTTTCTGATAGTTCGGCAGGCCGGCCATGGCCGATTCCCGGATAGCCCGTTCGCCGGCCTGGTACTGATTGACCACATCCAGGGCATTTATATCCTGCTTATTCAGCAGTCCCGTATCGGGATTGTTGAGCAGGTCGTTCATGCCGGCTTCATATTTATTTTTTGCGTCGAGAACACTCAGGTTGATTTGGTCGTCGACATAGGCCTGCATCTGCTGCTGAACGGCGCTCATGCCAGTTTGCCACACTTTAGCGCCGGACACGTTGCCCCCATAGGCGTTGGAGTCGCTTGGAGCCTGGACATTGCCATGGATGGTATTCGGGTCCACGGACGGGTTATAGCTCTTGATCTGCATGATTTCCTCCTAGTAGTATTTTTCGAGATTAACCGGACGGATACGCGGCTTGGAATCGTATTTGGCAATCGCCTTATCCAGGTTGACTGGCGTAATCCCCGTATACGTGTAGGCCGGCGTGAAAATGCCGGCTTCCTGTTTGAACCGGTTCGTATAGGTATAGTGGCCGCTGCCGTTATAATAGGTGCCCGGGTTAATGTCATAGGCGCCATTATAGGTGCCGCTGGTCTTGTCGGCGGCTCCGTAAGTCCGATGGATACCGTACATGGACGCGGCCGTCCCTAGAATCGTGCCCCATAAGGCACTCTTTTTCTGAGCTTGTAAGTTCGCCGCGCTGGTCCGGTAGGCATTGGCCTGGTTCTGATAGTTGACTTCATTCACATGTTCGGACCAAACGTCATTGCGCTGGTTCTGCAATAAGGTACTGCTGTCATCCCGCCAGGCATCATAGCTTGAAGACAGGGCATCCAAAGGGGACCCGCTGAGTTGCAGTCCGCTGGCCCCGGCCTGAGCGGCTGTCTGCCCAGCAGCTAATTTCATGCGGTCATTCAGTTTAGACTGCTGCGCTGCATATTGTTCGGCAATCTGTTCTTGTTTTACCTGGCTGATACGGGCATTTTGTTCGGCTGCCTTAGCCTGTGCATTATACAGCGCAGATTGTGCGTTATACTGCTGTTTTTGCTGGTTGTACTGATTGATTCCCTGTATGGCCGTAAGGGCCATCATCCACGGTGCGCCGCACATGCTTTTCATCCCCTTTCACAAAAAACAACTGCCACGACATATCTTTATAAAGAAAGGGCCGCGAGAATTCCGCACCGAATGATTTCAGCCAGCGTCGGGACTTCTCGTTGCTCTGAGTTATCATATTCCACATTTTCGGAAACCGCCGCTTCCACTTCGGCAGAATCTGCCGGCCCAGGGCGACGAATTCTTTCTTGTAATGCTGATAGAGGTCATGTCGTGCGACACACCACACGACATGGCCATAGCCGCAAATTATACTGCGGCTGACGCCGAACAGCAATAGCGGCTGGCCGTCCACGTAGGCGATATAATTTTCGTAGTCTACATCGACGGCGAAGGTTTCTAAGTTTGTATCTGTAGCTTTTAATTCCATATCGTCCCGATTCCGCAGGCGTTCTGCCAGCCAGCGGACGTCGGGCAGTAACTCTTTCGTTATCGGTTTAACCGTTATATGCGCTAACCAATCCCCCATCAATACTGACCTCCTTGATTATGGCGTTGAGTTTAAAGGGGTACGGTTCATCACTCATGATGCACAAGTGGTTGCGCGTGTTGGCCCCAATATCGTATAAAGGGACGCTCTGAGTCAGGTCCCCGGAAAATAAGGTATATTCGTCGGTGTATTTGAGTTCGTCCATTTTGTCGAAAGTCAAGCCGATTTTACCGCCGTATGTATCTTCGATACGCAGGGTGACCGCGTTTATTTTATGGACGCGCCCCTGCAGGGTTCCTTCCCGGAGGCTGACTTCCATGCCGGGCTGTTCAATCTTGGTCGTGTACGGCAGGCCCGCGATGATACGGCTATACGACTCATCGAGATGCACCATGCCGTCAGCTGGGACGACTTCGTCTTTCTGACGGATACCGTCGCCTACGATGGTTACCGTTTTCCCGACGAGGTGTGGCAAGGCAATTATTGTGCCGCTGCCCGTGACATACGAGTCGGCATATTGGTCGGTATCGTCGCGCATGACGGCAAACTGTTCCAAATACCGCTTCGGCTGCCCGTTCACGGTTCGTTCGACGATCGCGTAGAGTTCGTCGTTCTCATTGCGTGGGATGGCGACAATCCATTTATATTTTCCGTCCGTGACGAAATGAGACCAGGCGAAAACTTTCTGCTCCCGTATCATCGTAAAGGCCAGAAGCACGCCGTCATCGCGGACGAAAAAGAGCGTAGAATCCGGCTCCTGGCAATAAGCTGACGAGAGCAGTTTATGGTTCTTGACTAAGTGCGTAGCCAGAATATCCAGCTCATCGCCGTTATAGTTATCCGATTCGTACTGATACCCCAGGTCGCGGACGGTTGAGCCGGACCGCTGGACATGGACGATACGGTTGCCGATATGCTGTGGCAGACACGTCGAGGAGCCGCGCATGGTCTGTGACTTTGGATAAGCCTTCGTCGGCGTCAGGACGCTGTCGCCGCTGATGACCCATTCATTGCCTGACGTAAGGACGACGAGGTCCTGTGACGGGACAAGGTGACGTATCTGATAGGAGTTGCGGACGATGAGGTCCATTTTGATAGCGCTGTCATCGGTGACCGTACCGTCCACTTTTTCAACGGAAAAGTTCGGATAATCTCCGGTCTTACTCATCCACAATGAATAGGGATTCTTGTAGTTGGCGGCAAAGACTAAGCGGTCCTGGAAAAAGCACGACTGCTGGGGGAAACCGTAATAGCTGTTCCACGAAGACAGGGCATAGTCGGCCGTTTCGTCGGTACTGCCGAATACATCTTTGACGGTAGCGGTAATGGTCGTCCCAGAATTGACAGCCGTAATCTTTGCCGTCCCCGTATGGGTATAGGGCAGGCGTGTCAGATCTACGGTCAGTTTCGATTCACTGGCCGCATCATCATTCCAGACTTTGACGATGAGCCGCAAATAGCAGCCCTCCGTTTCACTGCCCGATTCGGTATAGTTCTGGTCGTCATTGGACGTGTACTTGCGATATTCCCGCCAAATGGAGCTTTTCTTTTCCCGCTTCTGCAGAAGCATTTCGTAGTGGTGTGTCCCGTGAGTGACGATTTTCCATTTTTCCCCGACATAGAGTTCGCCTGACGTCCAGGTCGTCGTTTCTTCGCCCCAGGATCCGGACAAGGTCTGGCTGCCGACTTTCTGGTTGAGCTGAATATAGCCGCCTTCCATGCCACTATGAAAAATAGCGGCTTGCGAGCTGATAGTCACGGTCCCAGAGGTGCCGGATGGCGTGACTTTATTATCGACGACGGCATCGAGCATGGCGTCATAATAGGGTTCGGTTATTTCCATATCGATAAGATCCCAGCCGTCCTGTTTATGCCGCAGCAGTTTTACCGGATACTGGCCGGAACAAATATACATGACATCGCCGGACTGACTGAATTGCAAGCCTTTAGGATTACTATAAGGCGTACCGATTTCTATGCCCGTATAGGTTCCGTCTTTCCAGATCCGGATGTATTGGACGCCGACTTCCAGGAGATACGCGTCCGTTTCAAAATTGTAAAAACTAACGAGGATAGCGTCCTGAATGCTGCTTTTGAGTTCGCCAATATACTTGACCCCTGTCGACGGTAACAGCCGCCATAGGGGCGTATAACGGTATTTTCCGCGTTGAGCAGGGCCGACTTGTACTGGTCTAAATCGACACGGCTGCCGACTGCCGGGGATATTTCACCGGTCGTAAAGGCCGGCTGAATGACGTATATGTTAGCCACGGTATCCCCTCCTTGCGGCGATATAGCTGCTCTCAAATACGGTGTGCGGTTCCATTTCCCGGGCATCCTGGACCTGCGCCTGGGCGATGACAGCCCGGTACAGCTGATATTCGTTCTGTCCCTGCTGAGGGTTGCCGGTCAGCCGCATAGCCAGTTTCGACGCCAGCAGATGAGCGAACCCTTGCAGGAAAATCGTATCCATCAGTTCCGGGTCTTCCACATCCCACGTATAGTCGGCATAGCACTGCTCGCCATTGGTAACGATGACTTTCGTACTGCTGCCGATATTGACAACGTCGAAGCGCTCATAGACGCGGTCAGCGCCGCTGGCATCGGATACGACGTTACGGATCATCAGGCATTTATCGGGATAGCCATAGGCAAAATCCCAGCCCGGCACATTGACATCGACTACGGCCAGGCGCTCAATCCGGTGTGCAAACCCCCAGGGAAAAGACCGTAGCACTTCACGACGTGTCGGGTCGTAGAATAGTTTACAAGCTCTCGCATTTTCCACGCCTTCTTCCATGTTTTCAATGACGCCCTTGCCGATATTCGACAGGGCCATGTTACAAATATCTGTATCGGTCATGGCTGCTCCTTTCTATAGAGTGAGGGGCCGAAGCCCCTCCCATCTACAATCTATGTTTCCGTACGAGGTCGACGAGGTCTTGTTTCGTCGCATCGTCGGGATACGGTATCCCGGCATGTTCCAGGCGAAGTCGCAGCTCATTGGCATGTAAATCTTCGAGTCTCCGCTTCGGGCCGGCGTTTTTGAAATGGATAGCTGGTATCATGCCAGGTCCGCATCCATGACCAGGGCGGCCGTCAAGGTGCCACCTGTCAGAGCCGACGCGCCGGTGTATTTGATACGCATGAAGCCCAAGTCCCCATAGGGAACTTTTGTTTTCAAACCGTCGTCTTTTTTCAGGGTATACGTTCCCAGGGTAACGGCTTGTGTAAAGGCTTCGTCCACAGCCGTCTGTAATTCGACGGTCAAATCGGCCGTAGCACCGGGAGCCGTGACGTAGAGGATAAGCGGATTTCCCGCATCCCCTTTGCCGGTCTGGACGACGTCCGACGTGCCTGTCGTCGTCCCGTTCAGTGCTTTCTTCCAGTAAAAGGTGTTTTCGCCATCGTAAACCATAGGGTCCTCCTATTCTGTAATAACCGGTTCGGTATCGCTCAGGGCGTCACATTTGGACACTTCCAGGCCCTGTACATAGAGTTTCGGGATTCCGTTCAAGGCTTCGCTCTGGGTGACGTAGATGTTGTTTTTGTCGTTCAAATATAATTCGAGAATTGTATAGACTTTGTCCGACACGTAGAGAATCGGGCGTTTCGGGTTGACGATACGGTTCTTTGCGACGATGATATTTTCGACGAGTTTCTTCCGGTCGGTTGCCGTAATCCCTGTCGGTTGTGTGGCAACATCGACGTTGCGGATAGCCGCAACTTTACGGAGATTCTGGACGGCCAGGCCAGCGTCCCAGGAAAACCAGGTAACGAGGGCATTGTACTTGCCCCCTTCGCTATCTTCCACGATATGCTCGCCTTTGTCTTCCATTTTGAGTCCAGCCTGGGAGCCTTTTGGATAAATGCCGGTGACGGCATTTTCGCCCCAATCGACAATATACATCGACGTCTGTTTATTTTCCGTCGTGCCGCCGGCGTTAATGGTCTGGAAGCCATAGGTTCCTTTATCACCCGTGAAGGTATTGAAGCGAATACCCAGGCCATTGAATTCATCGGGGTTCTTTTCCGTGTCGCCGTAGAACATATATTTCGCCAGGTCCTGCGTGAAGCCTTCGACGAAGGCGCCGTCTTCTGAACGACGGGTTGCTTCTTTGTCCGGTGCCAAGTTGACGATACGGACGTCTACCTGGCTCATGCCTTCCATAAGGCAGCAGGTATCGACAATCTGACGGGTCGTCGATTTCCCCGGCGTAATGCCGCGGTTGATACGGCGGAGCTGGGGATGAGGATACGACGTGCGCAGTGTCGTCTGATTGCCTGTCGGCAGGTTGCCTTCCATCCAGGGGATGTGCTGCATAATCGGGTTGCTCTGGGCCATGATTTCCATGATCCAGGCAATCTTGCCATCGGGATCCATGCGCTTGCGCAGGTCCGAAAAAGTCAATGCGGTGTTACCGTAAGCCATAGTTTAGCCTCCTAATATTTCGAAAAATCTGTCTGATCATATAACGAGCGGCCGCTTCCTCCGCCGCTGCCCTGGCCACTGTGTCCCGGGTCTTCGCCCACAAGAGACGCCATCGCGGCCATGGCGCGGATCATGGCAATGTGGTTGCCAGCGCCGGTGAGGTTCAGCATTTGCGTAAAGCCCGGCACTTTTTGTTCCAGGTAGTTCCGCGTCGTACAAGCGGCTGCTGCGGTTTCGTCGAATTTTCCGCCCAGTTCCTGGCGGGCTGTTTCGCCCCATCCCTGGATTTCCTGGACGTAGCTGTCCTGTACCTGCTGCGCGGCGGCTTGTGCGGCATCCCGTGCATAGGTCATCCCGAACCGTGCGGCCGCGGTGGCCTGGTCCTGCGTAGCCCCCAGGCCGTGAAGAATGTCGCTCAGCTGGTTCGACAATCCATCATCCATTTCGGCGTTTTCGCCAAAGATTTCATGAAGTGCACCGGAGTAGTCATACGTTTCTGGTGTGGCCGGCGGGTTCGTATCCTGCGGGGCCGTCGGCGGATTCGTGTCCTGCGGAGCCGGTGTGCCTTCGTCACCACCCAAGGCAGTGGGTACGACAGGAGCGGAAGGGTCGGTTTCCGCGAATAACTGTAAGTTAAACATGTTTCTTTCCTCCTTCAATGCGGGCGATTTCCAAGGCGTACTCGTTTTCGGCCTGCTGTTTCTTCGTAATGTGGTCGACGTCTCGTGTCAGCATAGCCAGGTATTCCAGCCCGACGGAACGCCTGCCTTCGTTATACGCCGTAATCAAAGCACTGCGGTGAAAGGTCGGTACGTTGACACGCGCCCGGTCTAACAGACGCATGAGGAACCACCGGCCTTTTCGGTCCGCCAGTACATAATTCAAAGCCTCCTGGTCGAGGCGCTGGTATTCATCCATCATGTTTCCATCCCCATCCATTCTCGTAATGCCGGATTGCCGTCATTGGCCGCATCAGTCAGGTTCTTTGCCGCCTGAGCCAGCGGGGCCGCCTGCTGTGCCTGCTGCGCGGCCAGGGCCTGCTGCTGCGCTTCCTGTTCGGCTTTCTGCTGTGCCTCCAGGATTTGCTGATATTCGTCTTCCGACCGGACCATCGTAGCCGGTACGCCGATCCGGTCGAGGTACTTAGCCACGGCATCGGAGAAGTCGACACGGTTCACGACGCGCGGGTCGAGCTGTGCCGTCTGTCCGACAAAGGCCAGTCCCTGTTCAATCGCCGTCAGGCCGGACATTTTCTGTGCCTGTGCCAGCGGAGACAGGTACTCGATTTTGATTTCCTGCCCGTCGAGCAACTCCTGCACTTCGTCCGGCAAGGGTGGAAATACATGGTTCCGGTCGAGGATGTTATAGACGCGTTCCAGAACTTTATTCAAGAATTCTGATTGCAGTCGTTCAACGACTGGTCCCAGCTGCTGAAGTTTTTCCTGGTTCCGGGCCATGACTTCCTGTGCTGTCATCTGTCCCCGGTCGAGCTGGTCGAGCATGAGGAACAGATCTGTCGAATAGGCCCGTTTGATACGGTCTTCGACGCGGACGATTTTCTGGTCCAGCGTGCCAATATCCAGCTGTCCCTGGAATAAGGGACGAACGGCATTGTTCGGGTCCAGGTTCGCCGTATAGCCGCCAGGGAACAAATTGATACGGTGGGCAATATCTGCCGGCCCCTGCATGGGTGGTTTGATACCGAGTTCGGTAGCCATGGCCGCGTCGTACTCCATTTTTTGTAGCATCCGCGAGTCTGGCAGGGCATACCACGCCGGGCCGATTCCGTATTCTTCCAGTCCCTTTACGTCATAGCGGGCTACGGGAATAGCCCATTCTTCAAAGCCTGTTGCTGCCAGGACTTCCTGGTCATTGGAACCTTCCACCCAGTAGACAGACCGGAACGGCATGTGCTGGTTTCCCAGTTCATCGGCATCGGCTTTGTCGTTTTCTTCGACGAGCCAGCATACGGTAAAATACGTGCTGTAACCGTTATTACTGCGGTAGACATCCTGCACACTCTGCGGGCAGTTCTCCAGGCCGAATTTGCCGACAATCTGGGCCGCTGTCATGCGGACTTTGCGGGCAAAAGTATTGACGATACCCTGAGCATTGGTACCGAGGGCATAGGTCCCGATGGTATACGGCACAAAGGTTATGCCGCGTCCGGCAGCAAATATGCCCATAGGCGCCTGCCCCATGGGCAATTCCATGTATACCGTATGGACGGCATTATAGAAATTACTCCGTGCCAGGACGTACTCTGTAATATCACAGCGTTGATCTAACACACGCTTGACCATAACGTTGTCGTTGAGCGTCATGTCAGCCAGGGTATAACGGAACCATTTTCGCGACGGCGGCGTCAGGCCTGACTGGATTCCCGCCGCAAAGATACTACGGCAGTCGCCCGGCGTCGTGTTGTAGATATTGTCATCGTGCAGGTTCGGCTTGCCTGGCTGATCATCGTCGAACTGGCCATCGTAGGGAAGTTCATTGTCCCGTATGTCCTTCCATATATCCAGCCAGCGCTGGCGGTTCCGAAAGAGTGCGGCATAGCGCTGTATGAGCTTTGATTTCTGCTGGACCGTGTTGGTCTTCTTGAATTTATGGCTGCCCGTCGGCGAGCGGGCCAATTCTGTTTCAATAACCGGTCTCATAGCATCACCCTAACGTATTCTTGCCATTGGTGCTCCCTAAGATGGAGTCCAGGCCGGACCGGAAGTCCCGCAACTGCGTTTCCGCAAAGCCGCGTTTCTTCTTCGCATTTTTCGTGGCATCGTCCGTCGTATTACTCGTATCATCGCCGACGTTGACGGTCGTTGCTACGGGGTCGGCCTGCGGGACCTTCGGAGCGCTGCTGCCCCCGCCAAATCCCAAAATGCCGCCAATGGCTTTCCCTACTTTTCCACACATAATGTTACCTCCTCTTGAACAAATCGTATGTCGTGTTGGCCGTCCCTATATCCGCATCCCTGCGGAGTACAGGAAAGGCAAAGGTCAGCGCCAGGGCATCTGCTTCGTTCGGAGATGGAAGCCCGCGCCGCTTCATGTCTTCTTTTTTCTCCAGCTGTATTTCGCCTTTAGCATTGACAAAGGCTTCCGGCCCGATCAGGTCGTCATGGATGACGTCCCCGTCTTCGAGTACCCCGCCATCCCGCAGCCAGTCCCGGAGGGCGCCCCACATTTCGGCCCGCTTATTGGCATAGCCCCGCTTTCCGGATGCACTGCCAAAGGCCACAAGCCGCCACTGGCGTCCCATGGTCAAACCGAAAGAGTACACGCCCGTTCCGTAGCCCTGGTCGATGAAGACGGCCTGGGCCTGGTACTGGTCTTCAAAGGCGGCAATCTTTCCGGCGATGACGCCGTCATTGTCGTTTTTCGCATACGACGCCAGCTTGCGGCTGTACAGTCCCTGCCGTAGATAGATGACGGTCGCATCGCCGCCGCTCCATGCCATGTCCACGCCGAGAATAACCGGCGCAAAATTGTACTGAGCGGGCCGTATGGCGCGTTTTTGCGCGTCTTCGACGAGTTGTGCCGAGATGAACTGATTTTCTGATGTAGCCGGAAATTCGCCGCGTACACGGACCCGGAAGAAGTCCGAGTCTTCGCCGTATTGATCTTCCCATTGTTTTATTTGGGCTTTGTTCGATATAGGTACAGACCGGCTGTCTATCTTCTTTGTGTTCCAGTATTTCCGGTATTTCGTAAAGCAATCATGGAAACGCCCGGTGTTGCGCGTCGGGTTGCCGAAGGCACACCAGATAATCTGGGTATCCGTATCGGTCAGCGCCCCTTCAGCGACTTCCCAGATAGCATCGTCAATGGCCGAGGCTTCGTCGAATACCAATAGGATTCGGCTGCCCTGGTTATGCAGACCGGCGAAAGCTTCCGGATTGTCTTTGCTCCAAGGGATAGCATCAATACGCCAGGTCCGGTCGTGCCCTTCCTGAATGGAAAAGAGCGACGTTGCCGTCAGATGGAACAGCTCTTTGCCGATGAAACGCCGATACCATTTCGCAAGCTCCGGCCAGGTCTTCGTCCGCAGCTGGGCTTCTGTATTTGCCGTAACGACGCCGCGCGTATTGGGATACGTCGAGATAGCCCATAGTATGATCCAGGCAACCAGCGCCGATTTGCCGATACCATGACCAGAGGCTACCGCTTGATGAATGACTTCATTCGGCGTAGCCAGCCCTTTCCCTATCATCCTTAGCTGTTCCAGCTGCCATTCCTGTGGCGCCTGACCTTGCAGATTCGGGTCATGGTCCCAGTCAAAAGCAAACCAGACAAAGGCTTCCGGATCGTCACTTACTTGCCCCAGGCAGTCTATGACTTGATAAGCTTCATCTATGGTCATTTCTTTTTCTTCCTTTCCATAGCGGCTTTGAGCCGGCCCTCTGTATTTACAGCCGCATCGATACTCAGGTTCCCTGTTACTTCCGTCTGCTGCTTCTGCTTCCAGTCACTCCCGGCCCGGTTCGTAAGGTAGAAGATACCGGCCCGCGTGTCCGGCGGATAGTAGCAGAGGCTGTTTTTCTCCGTTGTCGTTGTGACCTTCTTGCCGTCTTTTTCGACGGTGACAGTTTCGGACTCGTGGATTTTCTTTTCGATTCCCAATGCCCGCGTCAGGAGCGCATTTTCTACGCGGGCGATGCAGTATTCTTTCGGCTCTTTGAGGGCCTCCGAAAACTCTACATGTTCGGCCTGCCATTTGTAAAACGTAGACAGGCTGATACCGATGTAGTCGGCGATTTCATCATTAGTCCATCCCTTGCGGCACATAGACTGAACAATCATCATGTTTTTCGCCGTGTTGAATTTAGCCCAGGTCACAGCGCGGCGCTTCTTAGTTTTTATTTTGCGCGCGCTATTTGGGCGCGTATTATTTTTATTTAAAAATATCTTTTCCCGGCGAATCGGTGTTCCCCGGATTTTATTAGCTGTCATTTAAAGACCCTCTTTCTGGACCGATAGGGGACAGGCTCATGGTTCAGATCTGACACATGGCGTTTCGCCCGATGATATTTCAGCTCAAAACACACACAGCGTTCATGGACGATTTCCAGGCGCAGGTTCGTACAGATTTCCATTTGGTTGAACTTGCAGCGGATGTTATCGCAGTGAATCATGGCTGTCCCCCCTTTCTGGGTACAAAAAAGGCGCTCCGCGGTTAGGCGAGCGCCCGTATTTTGTTGTTTTCTGACACTATCATTTTACCACAGGTTCGACTCCTATTTACTCCTGTCTTTTAAAATCTCGATAAATTTCCGCATCCATGCGGCCCGTATCAGACTGTTCAACTGCTCCAGTGCCAGGCGGTGACTGTTATATGTCCGGGACGGCGATAAGTGAATCCGCATGGCGACTTGTTCCCATGTCAGGAAGTCGACGTAGTAGTATTTCAAGATAGCCCGCGATCTGGCATCTGGAAGCAGGGATATAAAGTCTTTTCCCATTTCCCGGACCTGATAGAGTGCCGCTTCTTCGCGGGCAATCTTTTTCACAAATTGTTCAATGTGAACGGGGATACGCGATAAGTCGTTAGGACCGCCAGCGCTGACACAGGGCCGCGCCGGGTTCGATACTTTCAGGCATAACCCGTTTTCCTCCAGGTATCGCTCATACTTCAGCTCTTCCAGCTCGTAATGCTGTTCCCGAATTATCAGCAAGAATTTCCGGGCATCTACGATACCGGCTTTTACAATGTCCACCTTACCACCTCAACAGTAAATACGTAATTCCGAACCAAAAGATAATCGCCCAGGCAATCATTGCCGTCCACACAATCCGTTTCAGGTCCACGCTATCAGTCCTCCTTCGGTATCCGTGCTATCGGTGCCCAGTAATGCACCCGCTTCTGGTCGATAAGCTGCTGTACATCGTCGACAATCCAATATTCTCCATCAAAAACTCCACAAACCGGGAATCCGTATTCGGTGTCGGCGTACATCGCGCATAACACGCGGCGTCCTACTTCAGGCATTTCTTCCCTCGTTGCTACCCATTTCATTGATTTTCTCCCTCCCCTTTATTTTTCTTCGTTTTTTCGTGAAGAACCCGCAGGTGATCCAGTTCCTGATACAGCGTCCGTGCTTCATATTGTGATTCGGCGATATAATTTTCCGTTGTGATATTCCCGTCGACGTATTTATCATGCAGTCTCCAAAGACTGCACGTTATCTGCCAGACGCTGTCTGCTACTGTCTGGAAATTTTTCAAGTCAATCTGGGCCGTCCAGGTATCCTTTTTTTCTTCCAGGTCTTCTGCAGGTTCCGTTTCCACCACCGCAGGTTCCATTTGCTCTTGAGTGGCTTCCACTGTTGTCCGTGTATCTTCTGGCGGCTCTTCGGCTGGCTTGTCGTCGATGAAGTCCATGATAGTTGTCTGCCGTGGATCATCGGCCGGCTTATTACTAATGCCGTTCATGTCTTTATAGTGGCGGACATCGGCCAGGCTGATTTCTTCTATGTCGAATTTGGTCATGCCATCGAACAGGCCCTTTTGGTCTTCTGGCCGTAACTGGCAGATTTCATAGGCCACGGATACACCGAGTTTTCCGTCTTTCATTTTCTGCTGTAAGTCGACGATGAGGTTATTGTAAATGGCGCAGAGGCGTCCAATGGTTCCGCTGCTTTTATGCAGTAAGGTCTGCATGGCCTGCCGCTTCGTTTCGGAGATGACGCCTTCCTGCCGCTGGCGGGTGATGATTTCATCGGCCCGCTGCGCTTGCAGGACTTCTTCCCATGGCGTCAGGATACGGGCCGCACTATTGGCCCTAATTAGTAATCGTTCCGCCTTCGCATGGTCCGGCTCGATTTCACAAGGCAGGTCCGCTTCCACGTCGGCCCCGTCGGCCAGCAGTTCTTTGACGGCCTGACAGCGCCGGTGCCCGCTGATGATGATGTACGTTCCATCGCCCTTCGGTTCGACGATGATGTTTTGGCGGACGCCGCCGTCTTCTAAAATGCTGGCTTTCAGCTCATCCAGACTGCCGATGTGGTAAAAGTTCGCCGGGTTCGGGATGAGCTTGCCTACATTGATAGCCCGCACGGCCCGTGCCGTCTTTTGCGGTACGAAGCCCAGGCTTTCTGCTAAATTCATGTGCTACCTCCTGTCCAATTTGGACAACCTGTCCACGATTTCATTCATGACACGCCGATACTGCCAGGCCGGCTTGATGCACATTGGCTTTAAATGATGGTCCGGCCCGGTCAGTTCTGCCAGGGGCTTATGCTCGATAGTCGATTCAGCCACCCAGGTGCTGCGGCTGATGGCCGTCGTAAATAGCGGCAGCCGTTCGCCAAGCAAAGCCTTTACGTCATCACTGTACCATGCCGGCTCATCGTGCGTGACCAGGACGCCCAGCACTTTCGCATCAAAGCCCGCTTCCTGCAAGTAGCTTAACTGCTGCATGAGATTTTCCAGTCCATGCGTGCTGAAGGCATCCAGGCGGATAGGGATAATCAGATAGTCTGCATACCGCAAGGCATCGGCCGTCAGTTTTCCCAAAGCTGGCGGGCAATCAATGAGACAAAGATCGTAGTCTTCGGCAAATCCATCTACGTCCAGGGCCGTGTCTTCCATAGCCGATAAGGACAGATTTCCAGGGATAATATCCAGCCATGCCCATTCTGTACCGACAGGCTTCATCTGTACCGGCCCATCCGCATCATAGCGGCAAAAATATTGCGACAAGTTTCCCTGCGGGTCCCGGTCGACTAACAGAACGCGGCGCAAACTATTCCGCTTCGTTCCTTTGAGTTTCTTCGTTCGATGAGTGGCGTACAAATGTCCCAAGTTGGCGGCCGTTATTGTTTTCCCGACGCCGCCTTTGAGACTGTACACGGCTATTTTAATCATGGCCATGCTCCTTTTCATAGACAAATTTCAAGTGGCAGAATTCGCTCCGTGCGCTCAGGCCGGATTTCTGACAGCGCGTCTTAATCATGGCCATCATCTGGCCATAGCCGCCGATATCCATTTTTCGCCCCAAGTCTTCTACATCGTCCATGAAGCTTCGCGTCTTCTGCGGCTTAACTCTCGGGGCCTGCTTATAGTCTGGGTGGGCATCATGCCAGCGCAGGTTGATAATACTGCGGCTCAGGCGCTTGCAGTTATGACTGCAATACTTTTGTCCACGTCTGGCATTTGGCATAGGGCTTCCGCAAATACAGCACACGCCATGGGTCGGATGATAAATCCGCTGTTCAGCTGCCACCGAACAAGGTCCGCACAAGTTCTGCTTTTGGCTGGTTTCAAATGGTTTGCCACATAGCTCACAAATCGCAATCATTCTTTGAGCGCCCCCTTTTCACCGTACAGGCGATGCAGATAATCTACGCAAATCTCCCTTGCGACTGCCGGTGCCTGGTGGTGGCGGATAAAATGGCAATGTGGACAGAGCATGACGACTTTCGTTTCTTCATCGCTTCGGTAAATGCCGCACGGCTCATGGTGGTACTTCACGCCGTATTCAATCGGCACACCGCACCAGATGCAATGGCCGCCGTCGCGGTCGTAAATCTTATCGTAAAATTCCCTGGCCTTCCTGCCGTTCAGGTGGATTCGCTTCTTTTTTTTGAGTTCCATTGTCGGGCCTTCTTTCTATTCGTCCGGTGCTTGTATACCCGGAATTTGACCAGGCGCTTATCGTAGATATACTCGACGCGCCCATAACATTCTTTGCCGGTCCGCCGCCCATGTTCGAATTCGACGAAGTGGATTTCTTCGTCAATCCGGACACATTCGTTTTTTCCGATCAGCAGCGTGTTTTCCCGTCCCTCTGCCACGGCAGCGAACGGGACCGGCGATTTGCGGATCAGGTACACCAACGCTTTCCTCCTCTCTTATCATGCGATAGAACATGTACGGGAACCCATAGGCCGTATACCCGTATTGCACGGGCTTTTCAATATAATAGCCCTTCTTGGGTTTCGGTTCCCGCCACGTCTTGGACTGTATGATTTCCTTTTCAACCTTTGGCTTGCGAAGGTTCCGGCTGCACCGATAGCGGGACCGCTGACAACGTTCTTTCTGGCAGTACGTTTCTCGCGTTTCTTTTACGAGATATTTGGCCACTCGTTCCGCATCAGCTGGCTGGCCGTCGTAGAAGTGAAAGGCGTTATAGGGTATTTTGCCCCACTTCCACAGTGCCTGATATTCCCGCCGTCCCCAGCCGATGTTGTTTATCAGCAGATGATGATGAGGGCGATGGTCCTTGCCCTCGCTCGTGCCAATCCACTTCAGCTCATGCCCGGCCGCCCGGTAGTGGCGTCTTAGACATAGGATGAAGTTGTCCAGCCGCTTTTTCGCTTCGGCTTCGGTCGGAGCTTCCCCGGCATAGGTCAGGTCCAGGCGTATGTCATCCTCTTTGAAGTTCTCCAGGATGAGGAGCCGCAGCTTCCGGATGGAGTTACGCTCATTTACCTTCCACTGGTCGGCGCCGGTCTTATTGCAATTCCGGCTGCGCGGCATTGATGGATGGTGGTAGCGGGCGGTATGATATTTTCTCACCTCGATGACGGGACCAGCTGTCACCGTTTCCATGACATACATGCCGAACCTCCTGTCCGCCGGTTGTTTGTATATTTAATACCTTTAAGCAAGTGTAAAATAGGGCCGTGCCCTATCCTTTAAACCTGCTCTATGTTATACTGATTGTGTACCGACGATCTCTTTTGCAACACAAGGTAGAAAGCGTCTCATTCTTTATGAGTGAGGCGCTTTTCTATTGCCCTCAGGTTTTGCCGGAACTTTTCCACGGCCCGGCCGCCGCGTGTATCTGGTAGTTCCTGTTCCTTCGCCTTCGTCTTTTTCTTTGGCGCTTCTTGTTTTATGCCGTACCAGCAGGACCATAGCATAGTCCCTGCAAAATACTGGCAATCTTCACAATGGTCCTGGCAAATATCCTGTGCCCTGGCCTTGCAATAAATCCAGCTGTTCGCCGTTTTGCCGCATAGCGGGCATGTCATCGACTGCCTCATTAAAACTTGATGATCAGCCGCTGGCCGGGATGCAGGTCATCTGTACCAGATATATTGTTGACTGTCTGTAGTTCATATACGACCTGCCGAATATCGTCACTATCGCTGGCAATGCCGGCCGCAATATCCCAGAGGGTTTCCCCCTCCTGGACGTAATGGATGCGCTGTTCTTCCAGCTGCTTGACTTCTTCGCCGGCCGTATGCCCGATGTAGACTCCGATACCACAAGCCAGAACCAAGCCCAGGCAAAAGGTCAGACCTTCCCGGATCCGCGACCGCTTCGGCATTTCCGTAGCATGATGGCCACGCACTTCAGTTGCTTTCATTTTTCATCCCCTACCTTGTATGCCGTTGAATCCAAAATCGTGAAAAATTTCGGCTGGTATTCCGGGTGTGCCTTTAGCCAGGCGAAGAAACACGTTTCGATAGCGTTGTTCAGTTCTTCTTCGTCAGCCTTCGTGACATGATCCAGCCAGCCTATGCTATAGTCCCCGGCTTCATCGTATGCCTGGTCCTGTAGCTGGTAGAATAATTCTTCCGTAATACTTACGGCTGGCCGGAACAGTTCTACTTGCCCTACATAGACTGTCGAGACGTCATCCAATCGAGCTTCATCCATGGCTTCATCCAGTGCCGCTTCTTTACTGTCAAAGAAGGTATCGTTATAATTTTCTTCGTCGCCCAAGGCGTAAGCCCATTTATCCGTTACTTCCATCACAGCAGCCACCTTTCAATCCCCTTTAGGACATCTACGAGTAATGCGCCCGGACTGTCATAGGCAACCCGGATGGTGATATGTTCATAGCTCCTCAAGTCGGTGACTTCGACTTCTTTTTCGTCTTCCGTCAAAACGAAGCTCAAATCTTTCCCGGCATATTCCGCTGCCTGTTGAAGACAGGCCAGAACATCCCGTTTCTGTTCCCATTGACCACTCATGTCTTATCCTCCTTCCCCTGGGCTTCTTCCTTTGCCTTTCGGTATTCTTCCAAAGCCTGGACATTGGCCGGGTCCATATAAAACTCTAAAATGTCTCTATAGAATTCATCCAACATCGTCTTCACCGCCTTTCAAAGAAGAGCATAACGTCGATTCCTTTACAAAAAATGTTCCATGTCGCTGGCATCGTAAGCGTCTATCGCGCTTATCTTGTCAACGCGTTCCCCTGAGTTGGCGTTGATAACGGCCAAATATACGCCGCCGCCAAACTTTTCCACTAGGTAATTATGGATGTCTGCAAACGTAATATTCCGCCTTTAGGCTTTCGGAATACTTGTACCAACGTTCCAGTACAATCCCTATATGAATCCATGATTAGTTTTTCCATGTTTGCTCCCTTTATTATCTACTTAAAGTAGAGTTACGAGTTAAAAAAATTGATATTGTCATAAGGCATATTCAAATATTCCGAAATCATTTTCGCCTGCTTGATGGTAGCGAGTTCGGGATTTTTTTCAATCTTACGATATGTCTGTACGTGAATATGCAAGTAATCAGCCATATCCTTTTGCCTTTTATCCCTTAATTTTCGTGCTTGCGATATACTGTACGTCATATACGCTCCCTCCTTTCATCTTTATAATAATCTACTTTAAGTAGAATGTCAATGCCGTATTGTGGAATCATGTCTACTTTATGTTGATTTATTTCTACTTTTCTTGTATGATGTAAGTAATCAAGGAGGTGTTTTCCCTTATGGCTATTAGTGAAAACATAAAATTATTGCGCGAAAAATACCGTTTATCTCAAAAAGACCTGGCACTTATTGCTGGAGTAAGCGACAAAGCCGTATCTACTTGGGAACGAGGGCTGAAGGAACCTCGCATGGGAGCTATTCAAAAGATTGCGGATCATTTTGGAATAAAAAAAAGCAATCTAATTGAAGATGGTGGAATGGCGTCGATTGCTACTCTTCCTTCCACAAATAACAGCTTTACTCCAGAAGAAATAAATATAATAAAAAAATATCGTCGCCTTACTCCCGAAGGTAAAAAAACGGTATTGACTATTTTAGACCTTCAGTATGAAATGGTATCTCCCAAGATTAAGAACGACGAGGTAATTTAATCATCGTTAACTTTGATACTCATTCAATAAAGTAGGGATGCTTATGTTCTTGTCAGATATTCTGATTGTATTATTAATTGTAGTTTTTATAGGCCTAGTATTTTGGGCCATCCCGACATCTTATTTTATATTATTTACTGTATTAGCTATCTGTACCATTGTCTTTTTATTTCTTATTGAAAAACTTTTAACGCTAAAAGAGAAAGTTATTTACGCAATAAAATCACTGCATTTTTCAAATAAGCTAGTTGATATTAAGCAATGTGTAGAAAATTATATTAGCCAATGGTCCGGAGCTTTCCTTTACTCTCACTGTGTGAAGAATAAATTCGTTAATTTTCTATTGAACTTAATTGTGTATGGAATTTTTTGGTCATTGATACTATATTTGATGATTGCTGTTGTATTTCATCTAGCATTAGGAGCTTTATTCTGTATTGCTACTATTGTTATTTTTATGATTTTAGGATATGTACTACTTTTTATTCATGATTTATTTTCTTGATTCCTTTTTTAAGGAGATGATTCTTTATGAAAAAAGTTTTAATTTCACTGCTATCCTTTTTATTGCTGACTTCCGTTGCATGGGCCAATTATTTTGATAACTATCCGAAGCGCTTTGTTAGTTATGATTCAACATCAAGATTCAAGGCATACATTGATATGGATTCTGTAAATGTCGTTCGTTATGATCCGCCTTATTACGAAATACAAGCTACTACCTATTATTTTGATTATGTCTTACATGGAGGCATGAAACGTTCCATGTTGTTTTACTACGATTATGATAAACAAACAATAGCCTATCAATTACAGTCACTTTATGAATGTGACGAAGAAGGCAATGTTGGTCGCGGCGGTCCTTCTTCCATGACTACTATAATCCCATTCAAGAAATATAGCCCAGGCTATCTTGCTGGCGAATATGCTTTTATTAAAGCCTATCAGATTCCATTTACTAAGGAATTGCTGTATTTGGCTAAATCAAAATGAATGGAGGCATTAACATGTTAAAGAAGATACTATTTATATCGCTGTTATGCTGTACCCTAACAATTCCCTGCTTGGCTACTAATTGGCAAAAAGTACCATCTCCACCCAATAAATTAAATATTCATCAAGTATATATTGATACGGATTCTATCAGGAAAAATAGCAATTCTGCTGTCTTCAATATAAAATATGTATTTAATGATAACTCTTATGACATTATGACTATATATATGACTTACTCCAGAAAGGTTAAACCTATCTCATTTATCGAATGTTCCCCCAATGATTACCTAATGAAAGCCTCCCCGGTTAATCCTGCCTATACATCATTAGGCAAAAAGAACAGCGTTTTTTCTCATATCTACGATATGATTTTTGGTTCTATTTAATTTTTTTATTAAAAAATCCCGCATCCTGCGAACCAGGACACGGGACGCGCCAGCAGTATTGCAGTACTGCTGGCAAGTGTAAATCATCTAAAAAGATACTTGGATTTAGGGTGATTCACGGTATCATTATATCATGAATCAGCCCCATTCGCCTACGAAAGGACTGATTTTTATGTCAACTAATGCTGTTATCTATGCCCGCTTCTCATCTGACAAACAAAGAGAAGAATCCATCGACGGCCAAATTCGCGAATGTAAAGCCTTTGCCCAGGCCAATCAGTTGAATGTCATCACCATTTATATTGACCGGGCCATGTCTGCCCGCACAGATCACCGGCCGGATTTTCTGCGGATGATAAAGGACAGCCGGTCCGGCGCCTTTGATTATGTCCTCGTATATCAGCTTGATAGATTTTCCCGCAGCCGGTACGATAGTGCCATCTACAAGCATGAGCTGAAAAAGAACGGCGTCAAGGTATTATCGGCCAAAGAAAATATTACCGACTCTCCGACAGGTATTATGCTGGAAGCCATGTTGGAAGGCTATGCCGAATACTACAGCGCCGAACTCTCTCAAAAAGTCAAACGAGGGATGACGGAAAACCTCCTGGAACATAAGTGGAATGGTAGCCCTGTCCCCCTGGGATACGCCTTAGACGCAAACCATCGGCTTGTCATAGATCCGGATATGGCACCTCATGTAAAGGCCCTTTTCGAAATGTTTCTGGCCGGAAAAAGCTACGCTGAGCTTGCGCGGTATCTCGATGAAAAGCATATCAAGACGGTAACTGGCAGGAAATATACCGGCCCTACGGTGCACAACCTGCTAAAGCGCCAACTCTATACCGGCACCTATACATGGGGCGGCCAGATGATTGAAGACTTCTGCCCGGCCATCGTATCGAAAAGCGATTTTGCCCGTGTATCCCTGCGTATGGCCAGTCGAAAATCTACTACAAAAGACGGCCGCATCATCCGGAGCGTACGCCGCAGCCAGGAATATGCACTGACCGGCCACATTTATTGTGGAGAATGTGGTCGTACCATGACCGGCTATTCCGGATGCTCACAGAACGGCGATCATTATTACTACTACCGCTGCAACAGCAATAACAATCGCTGCCGTCAAGCAGAACGAATCGAGTGCAAGAACCACCCGATCCGGCGCAGCCGCCTGGAAGACCTGGTACTACAGACGACGGTCAATATCCTGTCCGATAACGAAGCCGTGGCAGCCATCGCCGAACAAGTATCCCGCATCAAACTGGAAAGCCCGTATGCCTCCGAGCTGGCCAACATCAAGGCAAGGCTTTCGGATCTGAAAAAACGACACGACAATTCTGTAAAAGCCATCGAAGCCGGCGTCATGTCTCAAGCCATCATGGACAATGTCTGCAAGTATGAGGCCGAAATGGACAACTTAAAAGCACGGCAGGAAAAAATCAAGCTTGCCACCCCGTCCCTGCAAATCGACCCGGTCGCCGTCGAATATTTTCTGAAAAGCCTATTGCTAAATAAAAAACAACACGATAAATACCGCCTCGATCTTTTCGAAGCTTTCATCCATCGTGTTGTCGTCTATCATGATAAAGTTGAAATCCAGTACAACTACTTGCCTGGACATAAACTCGAAAACCCGATAACGACGCCGCTACCGGGTTGTTCGAATTTAAATAAAGTGGTGGGCCCACTTGGGTTCGAACCAAGGACCAACCGGTTATGAGCCGGTGGCTCTACCACTGAGCTATAGGCCCAAAAGATAAGGCGCAAGGCCTTACCAAATTATTATACGCGAATTAGCATATGGCGTCAAGGAGAGATTTCGGCTTAGAGGAAATCCTTGATTTTTTCCCGTTTGCCCCAGTTGCGCAGTTTGCTCAGGGCCTTGCCTTCGATCTGGCGGATACGTTCACGGGTGACGTTGAAGTGCTGGCCTACTTCTTCCAGTGTGCGCGGACGGCCATCTTTGAGGCCGAAGCGCAGGTAGAGGACTTTGCGTTCCCGGTCGGTGAGACAGGAAAAGACGTCTTCGATTTGTTCTTTCAGCAAGATGAAGGAGGCGGCGTCATCAGGGGCGACGGCTTCCGAGTCTTCGATGAAATCGCCGAGGTGCGAGTCTTCTTCTTCGCCAATCGGTGTTTCCAGCGATACCGGTTCCTGGGCGATCTTCATGATTTCCCGGACGCGTTCGACAGGGATGTCCATTTTTTCAGCGATTTCTTCCGGCAGCGGTTCGCGGCCTTTGTCCTGCAGGAGCTGGCGGGAAATGCGGATCAGCTTGTTGATAGTTTCGACCATGTGGACCGGGATGCGGATGGTCCGGGCCTGGTCGGCAATGGCACGGGTAATGGCCTGGCGGATCCACCATGTCGCATAGGTACTGAACTTGTAGCCTTTGCTGTAGTCGAATTTATCGACGGCTTTCAACAGACCCAGGTTCCCTTCCTGGATGAGGTCCAGGAACAACATGCCCCGGCCGACATAGCGCTTGGCGATGCTGACGACGAGGCGCAGGTTGGCATCGGTCAGTTTCTTCTTGGCAATCGTGCCGGCTTTGATGTCTTCTTCTGTTGCATCGGGAGCATTGCCCTTTTCGATGGCCTTGGCCAGGGTAATTTCTTCCGTCGCCGACAAGAGGGGGACGCGGCCGATTTCTTTCAAATACATGCGGACCGGGTCATCGATGTTGATGCCTTCCGGCACGCTGAGGTCGACATTGTGAAGGTCCGGGACTTTTTCCGTATCTTCATCATCTATATCATCATGTTCCGCCATGGAGTCGTCTTCGCCGATGATGTCGATGCCCTTGTCGGCAAAGACTTCATACATCTTGTCGATCTGGTCCGGCGTCAGTTCGTCTTCTTCCATGAGGTTCATGATTTCCGTATACGTCAGGCTGCCCTTCTTCTGCCCCATTTGCAGGAGCTGCTTGATGTGCTGCAGGGCCAGGGCCTGGCGTTCTTTTTCACTCAACGGTTTCTTGGCGGCAGCGTCCTTCTTCTTGGGCGGCTTGCGGCGCGTCGTCTTTTTCGTCGTTTTCTTCGTTACTTTTGTATCATCTGTCGTTTTATTCACCATGGTGTACAGGCTCCTTTCTGCTCCTCAAGACCATTGTTTCATTTCATCGTTAATTTTCTTACATGCTGCAAGCTCTTCGGCCAGCCTTGCATCGCCAGTCCGGCTATAAGTGGCAGCCAGGCGGCTGTGCGCCAGGTACTGCTTTTGTAAATCGGCCATGCGAAAGCGCTTGACATAATCCATCAGTACATTTTCGTCCAGTGGGACATCTTGTAGAACCATAATTCGTGCTACTTCTTCGGCCTCCTCAGGAGTTAATTTTTGCTGGATGTCATGTGGTGTGTACATCCCTTGGTGTGCATACGTATCCAAAATGAGCTGGTAAATGTGGCGCCGCCGTTCATCGGCAAAGAGGTCCGCCGATACTTTGGCGTGGATCCGCCCGCAGGCAGCCGGCTTTTCCAGGAGGAAACGCAGGATATTCTCTTCGGCTACAGCCATGGCACCGCTCCCGCGGGCTGCGGCATTTTCCTGGGATACGGACGAAGAGATGACGACCGGCTGCTGGCCTGCTTCCGGATGGGCAGCGACATACTTGTTGAATTCGCTGCGCACGGCGTTTTCCCCTATCTGCAGCTGACCTGCCAGTTTCTTCAGGAACGCTTCCAGCAGGACCCGGTTGTCGACGGCAGCGACGACGGGCAGGACCATGGTCGTAATGGATGATTTCCCTTCCAGCGTCGTCACGTCGAAGCGCTGCAAGGCCCGCATGAGCATGTAATCGAGCACATTCGGCGCTTCGTCGACGGCCTGGCGGAACTTGTCCGGCCCGGCGGCATTGATGTATTCATCAGGGTCCTTGCCCTGCGGCAAGGACAAGACGCGGATGCGCATGCCCAGGCCGCGGACGATTTCCATAGCCCGCTGCGTCGCCTGACGGCCGGCGCCGTCCATGTCGTAGCCCAGGACGAGTTCCTTGGCCTGGCGCTGCAAGAGCCGCGCCTGTTCCGGCGTAAAGGAGGTCCCCAGGGACGCGACGACATTATGGATGCCCCGGTTATGAGCGGAAACGACATCCATATAGCCTTCGACCAGGATGGCTTTCCCCTGCTCATAAATCGCTTTATGGGCCAGGTCCATGGCGAAGAGGAGCCGCCGTTTATTGAAAATCGGCGTTTCCGGCGAATTGAGATACTTCGGCTTGCTGTCGTCGAGGACGCGGCCACCGAAACCGACGATGCGGCTGCGGCCGTCGCGGATGGGGAACATGACCCGTCCGCGGAAGGCATCGTAAAAGTGGCCGTTCTTTTCTTTAGCCAGTCCCAGGAGGACTAATTCCCTGCCAGTGACACCTTTTTTCATGAAAGCCGTCGTCAGTTTATCCCAGCTTTCCGGAGCAAAGCCCAGCTTAAAGGCCTCGATGGTATCATCCGATACGTGGCGCTTGTGGAAATAGGCCAGTCCGGGCTGCCCGTAATGAGTCTGGGTCAGGCAGTTATGGAAAAAATTGCCCGCCATTTCGTTGATCTGATACAAGCGGTCCCGCTGTTTATCGCGGGCGATTTCTTCGGCCGACCGTTCGACGACGGGCAGGGCGATATGGGCCCGTTCAGCCAGGCGTTCGACGGCATCCGAAAAGGAAAGGTTTTCTTTCTTCATAATGAATTGGAAGACATCGCCGTGAGCATGGCAGCCAAAGCAATAAAAGAATCCTTTGTCGGCAGCGACGCTGAAGGAGGCGGTCTTTTCATTATGGAAAGGGCAGCAGGCCCAGAAGTTGCGGCCCCGCCGTTTCAGCGTCACATAATCGGAGATGACGCTGACGATGTCATTGGCCTGCCGGACCTGTTCGATAAATTCGCTGGAAAACCGTTTCACTCATATCACCTGTTTCATTTCAATAACGCTGACGTATATATTATTCTCTATCCACCTGTGAAATTCCTTCTTTAGGGAACACTCTTTTAAGGTAAATCTAAAAAATGGATACATAACATTCCTATGATATACTATTTCGACGCGGAGCGTCAAGTTTCCTTTTCCAGGAGATGATTTTTTCTGGCCAGCCGCACTCCCAGGCCCTTGCGGGCTAAAATATAGCCCACATGTTTTCACGAAATGTATGGATTTATTTATTTTCATTTTGTATAATAGATGTAGACAAAGCCAATATAGGGGAAATGCAAATGATTCATTTTACAGTAGGGACGATCATACGGCCTACATCGTTAGGCGGCGCTTTGAAACATTTCGGCGTTTCGTCGACATTGCGGCGCCGTATCAAGCACAACGGCATCTGTACCATCAACGGCCAGGCCGCCTCGACGCGGGACTTCGTCCATGAAGGCGACGAGATCTGCGTCACCCTTCCGGAAAAGAACCCCTTCCCGCCACAGGACATACCCATTGGCATCGTCTATGAAGACGACTACCTCATGGTCATCGACAAGCCTGCAGGTCTCCTGATGCATCCCACATCAGCCGTACGGGACGGGACACTGGCCAACGCCGTCGCCTATCATTACGAACAGACGGGGCAGCACTGTTCCTACCACCCCATGCACCGCCTGGACAAGAATACGTCCGGTCTCTGTATGGTCGCCAAGGAACCGCAGATCCAATACGCTTTCGATAAGCAGGACTTGGGCTATAAGCGCTTGTACTTAGCTATCTGTGAGGGACGATACCCGTCGCGGGTCACAACTGTACACGCCCCCATCGGAAGATGTCCCGATAGCATCATCACCCGCTGTGTCCGCCTCGACGGCAAGCCGGCCTGGTCCGATTTCACCTGCCTCGCAGCCGGCAAGGACTACAGCCTGCTCCAAGTCGTCCTGCACACGGGCCGGACCCATCAGATACGGGTCCACAGCAGTTACCTGGGCTATCCCCTGGCCGGCGACGACCTCTACGGCGGTTCGCGCCGCTTCATCGGCCGCCAGGCCCTGCACGCCTACTGTCTCCAGTTCACTCATCCCATGAGCCACCGCTTCATCACCGTTAATTCCCGGCTGCCTGAAGATATGGACGCCCTCGTCCGACGGGCCGGCTGGAATTATATATATTAACCATTTTTACGTATTATGTAGGAGGAATGTAAACATGCCATTAATCGGAACTACAGAAATGTTTAAAAAAGCCTATGAAGGCCACTATGCTATCGGTGCATTCAACATCAACAACATGGAAATCGTCCAGGGCGTTACCCAGGCCGCTGCTGAATTGAACTCGCCGATCATCCTTCAGGCTTCGGCCGGTGCCCGCAAATACGCTAAACCGCCGTATTTGAAACATCTCGTAGAAGCAGCTTTGGAAGATCATGATCTCCCCATCGCCCTTCACCTCGACCACGGCGCTGACTTTGAAACCTGCAAAGACTGCATCGACGGCGGTTTCACTTCCGTCATGATTGACGGCTCGAAACATTCTTTCGAAGACAATATCGCCCTCACGAAAAAAGTCGTTGAATACGCACACGCTCACGGCGTCGTCGTCGAAGGCGAACTCGGCCAGCTGGCCGGCATCGAAGACGATGTCAAAGTCGCTGCCCACGAAGCTCACTACACGCGTCCGGAAGAAGTCGAAGAATTCGTATCCCGCACGGGCGTCGACTCCCTGGCCATCGCTATCGGCACCAGCCACGGCGCTTTCAAATTCACTCCGGAACAGTGCACGCGCAACGCTGACGGCGTCCTCGTACCGCCGACACTCCGCTTCGACATCCTCGAAGAAGTCTCCAAACGCCTGCCGGGCTTCCCGATCGTCCTCCACGGCGCATCTTCGGTCGTACCGGAATACGTCAAGATCATCAACGAAAACGGCGGCAACCTGGCTGACGCTATCGGCATCCCGGAAGACCAGCTCCGCAAAGCAGCTTCCATGGCTGTCTGCAAGATCAACATCGACTCCGACCTCCGTCTCGGCCTGACTGCCGGCATCCGTCAGCACATGGCACAGCATCCGGAACATTTCGACCCGCGCCAGTACCTCGCCGACGGCCGTCAGTTCGTCCATGACATCGTCGCTCACAAGATCAAATGCGTCCTCGGCTCGGAAGGCAAAGCTTAATCGCATGTCTTGTAAAAAAGGTATTGCTTTTTTCTGCACCATATGGTAAAATTTCTTCTAGTGTTCTTGTAAATTAGGGAGGTGAATCCATTGCCGCAGATTAAATCCAATATCAAAACGATGGAAAAAGACGCAGCTCGCCACGCAGCTAACTCTCAGGTTAAATCTTCTGTTCATACCGCTATCCGCCGTACGACCGAAGCTATCGCCGCTGGTGACGCTGAAGCTGTTAAAAAAGCATTCGATAAAGCTAGCAGCGTAATCGACAGCGCCGCACAGAAAGGCGTTCTCCATAAAAACACTGCAGCTCGTAAAAAATCCCGTTTGGCTTCCAAAGTCAATGCTATGGGTAAATAAGTTCGACTGAAAAGGGGGACTGGCGCATGAAGGTTTCGGCCATCATGCACGGTCCCTTTTTCTGTACAGTTTAAGGTTTGATGTTTGAAGAAGGCCTTTAAATTTAAAGCCATCCGCTAACAACTAACTGCTAGCCACTACCAACTTTAAAGGGCTTGTCGTTGTGCGACAAGCCCTTTTTCATACAAGGAGGATATCATGTTCCCCCATTGGTTCCAATTACGCCATTTCCTGGCCCTGTTCTTTCCCCTGCTCCTGACCCAGATGGCCCAGGTCGGGACATCCGTCTTCAGTTCTATCTTCAGCGGTCAGGCCGGGACGATTGACCTGGCCGGGGTCGCCGTAGCCGTCAATATCTGGTATCCCGTCTTTGCCGGCCTGTGCGGCATCTTCTTCGGCATCTCGCCGATCATCGCCCAGCTCCGGGGCGCTCAGAAGACCGAGGAAATCCCGACGTACATTATGCAGAGCCTCTACTTGAGCCTGGGCTTTACGGCCGTCATTTTCCTGGCCGGCGCCTTTCTGCTGCCGCCCTTTCTCGACTTTATGGGCCTCGACGCACCGGTCCGCTACATCGCCTGGGAATACCTCAAGGCTCTGGCCCTGGGACTGGTCCCCATCTGCCTGCAGGCGATGATGCGCTACATCGTCGACGCCCACGGCAAGACCCACGTTTCCATGGCCATCTTAGTGACCAACCTGGTCCTGACGATCATCCTCTTCCGGCTGCTCATCTTCGGCGCCGGTCCCATTCCAGCTATGGGCGGTATCGGTACGGGCTATGCCATCACCATCGCGTCGTGGCTGTCCTTCCTGCTCTTCGTGGGCGTCCTGCAGTGGATGGAGCCTTTCCGCTCTTACCATCTCTGGAGCCGCCTGCGGCCTTTCAGCTGGTATCATGGCTATCATCAGCTGGAGTTGGGCATTCCCATCTTCATCGCCGTCTTCTGCGAAACGAGCCTGTTCTCCATCGTCGGCCTGCTCATGGCCGAATTCGGCACCTTATACCTGGCGGCCAACCAGGCAGCCATCAGTTTCTCGACCCTGACCTATACCCTGCCCTGGAGCATCAGCCTGACGGCGACTATCGTCATCGGCTACGAAGTCGGCGCCCGCAACTACGCCGCTGCCCGGCAGTATGCCGTGCTCTGCCAGATGACGGCCTTGACCATCGCCATCGCCCTCATCGTCGTGACTTACCACTTTGTCGATCATATCGCCGCCATCTTCACGAGCGATGCCGAAACGTTCTGGGCCATCCGCATGTTCATCTTCTACGCCGTCGCCTTTTCCTTCTTCGATGCCGCCGGCACGCCGGTCCAGGGCATCCTGCGCGGCTATAAGGACGTCAGGATCATCACTTACGTCGCTTTCGTGACCTACTGGCTCATCAGCATCCCTATGGGCTATGCCATGGCCCACGTCACGTCCTACGGGCCCTATGGCTATTGGATCAGCCTCATCATCAGCCTGGCCATCAATGCCAGCGCCCTGAACTGGCGCTTGTGGAAGCATACGGCCTGGAAAGTCCCTGTCCTATCCTCATCTACTAAGGAGTGATTTTATGCCAACTACCAAACAATTAACGGCTTATGCCCGCGTCCTCTTGCAGAAGGGCCTGAATCTCCAGAAAGGTCAGACCCTGGTCATCAATGCCCCTGTCGAATCGCACGACTTCGTCGCCCTCCTGACGAAAGAGGCCTATACGGCCGGCGCCGCCCAGGTCGTCTGCAACTGGCGGTCTGACGACCTGGCCCGCCTGCGCTACGAACACGAAGATTTGCAGTATTTCGAGTCCCTGCCGGACTGGCGCCGCGATTTCAGCCTCTACTATTACCATAAGAAAGCGGCCTTCCTCAGCCTCATCTCGGCGAATCCGTACCTCATGGACGGCATCGACACCCATAAAATCTTTGCCCAGCAGAAAGCCCAGAATGAAGCCTTGAAGGAATACATCGACGGCATGATGGCCTCGAAGACGACGTGGCTCGTCGCCGCCGTCCCCAGTGCCGTCTGGGCCAAACTGCTCTATCCGGACCTCGACGAAGCCGCCGCTTACGAAGCCTTGTGGAAGCAAATCCTCCAGTCGTCCCGTGCCGACGGTGCCGATGCCCTGGCCGATTGGGACGCCCATCTGGCCGAATTGAAGAAGCGCCGGACCTGGATGACGGACCAGCATTTCACCAGCCTGCACTATACGAACGGCCTGGGAACGGACCTGACTATCGGCCTGCCGGCCGGTCATATCTGGCAGGGCGGCATGGAAGAAACGGCGGACCACCTGCTGTTCAATGCCAACATCCCGACGGAAGAAATCTATTCGGCCCCCAAGGCAGATGCGGTCAACGGCACGGTCTACAGCACCAAGCCCCTGGTCTATAACGGCAACCTCATCGACAAATTCCACCTGACCTTCAAAGACGGCAAAGTCATCGACGCTGCCGCCGAAACGGGCGAAGACGTCCTGAAGAAACTCATCGCCATCGACGACGGCGCCTGCCGCCTCGGCGAAGTAGCCCTCATCCCCTATCATTCGCCCATTTCCCTGTCGGGTATCCTCTTCTATGAAACACTCTTCGACGAAAACGCCTCGTGCCACCTGGCCCTGGGCGCATCGTACCCGACCTGCCTGGCTGGCGGTGCTGATATGGACAAAGATGCTGTCGCCGCAGCCGGCCTCAACGACTCCATGATCCACGTCGACTTCATGGTCGGCTCGCCGGACCTGACCATCACCGGGACCAGGGCCGACGGCACGACGGTGCCGGTCTTTACCGATGGCGACTGGGCGCAATAACGATTTTCCATTGACAATCCCGGCCATCCGTGCTATTATAAGACGCAACAACCATATACCCTTCATCCAGAGCAGCTGAGGGACTGGCCCGATGACGCTGCGGCAACCCCCTATCGGGAAGGTGCCAATTCCAACGGAACATTCCGACAGATGAAATGAAACCGTATATACGGCCGTCATCTGCATGACGGCCTTTTTTTGTGGTTGCTTTATCTAGTTACGCCTATTTTGAGGAGTTGATACTGTGATTACACTGAAAAATATTACCAAGACCTACGGCGGCGCCGCACAGGTCCAGGCCCTGAAAGGCATCAACCTGACCATCGACGACGGCGAGATCTTCGGTATCATCGGCAAGAGCGGTGCCGGCAAATCGACGCTGGTCCGCTGCATCAATATGTTAGAAAAACCGACGAGCGGCCAGGTCATCATCGACGACAAGGATTTGACCAAGATGAATGAATCCCAGCTGCGGGCAGAACGCAAGAACATCGGCATGATTTTCCAGCACTTCAATCTCTTATCATCCCGTACGGTTGCCGAAAACATTGCCTTCCCGCTGGAACTCGTCGGCGCTTCCAAAGACGTCATCGAAAAGAAAGTCGCTTCCCTCCTCGACCTGGTCGGCCTCAGCGACCGGGCCGGCAACTATCCGTCCCAGCTCTCAGGCGGCCAGAAACAGCGCGTCGGCATTGCCCGTGCCCTGGCCAGCGATCCGAAAATCCTGCTCTGCGACGAAGCCACGTCGGCCCTGGACCCGCAGACGACGAAATCCATCCTGGAACTGCTCCAGGACATCAATAAACGCCTGGGCATCACTATCGTCGTCATCACCCATGAAATGGCCGTCGTCAAGGAAATCTGCCATCGCGTCGCCGTCATCGAAAGCGGTGTCATCAAGGAAATGGGCCGCGTCGTCGACATCTTCACCAATCCTCAGTCCCAGACCATGAAAGATTTCGTCACGTCCATCATCAATATGGAACTGCCGGCAGGCATCAAGAACCTGGGTGTCACCGACCAGCCGTCGCCGGACCGCTACATGCTCGTCCGCCTGCGCTTCAAAGGCGCTGCGACCAGCGACCCCGTCGTCGCCGACATCGTCCGCAAATTCAACGTCGAAGTCAGCGTCCTCTACGGCAACATCGACTACATCCAGGATGAACCGTTCGGCTACCTCATCGTCGTCATCATGGGCGATATGGAAACACAGGCCAAGGCATTCTCGTACATCAAAACATTACCGATTGGAAGTGAGGTTTTAGGTTATGTCCCAAGAAATCATTAAGTTAATGCTCCAAGGCATTGAAGAAACGTTCTACATGGTCGCCGTCGCCACGGTCATTGGCGGTATCATCGGCATTCCCCTGGGTATCACCCTGGTCACGACCAGCAAGGGCCATATCCTGGAAAACCGCTTCATCAATCAAATCCTTGGCACGATCGTCAACATCATCCGTTCCATCCCGTTCATCATCCTCATGGTCGCCATCATCCCGCTGACGCGTCTCATTGCCGGCACGTCCATCGGTACGACGGCAGCCTGCGTCCCCTTGACCATCGTCGCCATCCCCTTCCTGAGCCGTCTCGTCGAAACGTCCATCCGCGACGTCGACTTCGGCCTCGTCGAAGCGGCCGAATCCATGGGGGCTACGCCGTTCCAGATCATCCGCAAGGTCCTCATTCCCGAAGCCTTGCCGACGATCATCAATAACATCACCGTCCTCATCGTCAACCTCATCGGAGCATCGGCCATGGCCGGCGCCATCGGCGGCGGCGGCCTCGGGGACATCGCCATCCGCTATGGCTACCAGCGATTCCGTCCCGACGTCATGCTGGCGACGATCATCATCCTCATCGTCGTCGTCAACGTCATCCAGGCCGGCGGCGACTTCGCATCACGAAAAAAGAATAAGAAATAAATAATAGAAAAAAGGAGCTGTTGCACATGCGACAGCTCCTTTTTTCTGTAGGGGCGCCCCGTGGGGCGCCC
>OHBJ01000070.1_pt1 | contig 44737 bp, 49 predicted proteins | sample 1577241 | NCBI WGS metagenome assembly OHBJ01 (sample SAMEA3541594, study PRJEB24748) | human gut metagenome | biome: human gut; feature: human-associated habitat; material: faeces | place: China | collected 2012 | reverse complement strand
CAGGAAGAAAAGTGCCTTGTCTCACACAATTTCTCAGTAGAACCGATTTTATCAACTATTTAGGCTACACTTCTTTTCTAAATAAACAAGTTTTGGAATGGATGAAATGCCAACCCTTCATACGCAAAGACCGCATTGTTGTCAGTGGTTTCTCTTTGGGGACTGAACCTTTAATGGTATTGGGCGTCATGGACCCTTCCATTTACGCTTTTGTCTACAACGATTTCTTATGCCAAACACAGGAACGGGCTATCGTGATGACAGAACCGGACCAAAGGGGACGTCGCCCTTTTCCCAATTCCATCCGTCATTTAATACCCGACTTTTGGAAATACTTTAACTTTCCTGATATAGTGGCTTCTCTTGCCCCTCGCCCCATCATTCTCACAGAAGGAGGACTGGACAGAGACTTCAATTTAGTAAAACGAGCCTATGAAATCAGCGGACATCCGGAAAACGTTGAAACACATCATTATCAGAAATATACGGCACCGGAGACACGTAATACTGCTCAAAATTTGCCTGAAGGACTCGGCAGAGCCTCTTTCTATGACTCTGTAAATGTAGATGGGCCGAACCATTACTTCAAAAATGAATTTGTACTGCCATGGCTGGACAAAGTCCTGGCCGAATAACTCTTAAAATAAGACTAAAAAGCCGCAGCTTCGTTTCCCAACGTTACTGCGGCTTTCAATCTTATTAAAAACTAATATTATTTCTTCATTATCTCTTCGCAAAGCGTATAGCTGCGAATCATCATTCTGGGAATATGGAACGGTCCCTTGAAGATATTACCCTTAGCCGGCTGTGCCACTGTTCCGTCACGATGCAGATAGCCATACCATTCACCATATTCTTTATCAGGGAAATGGGCATAGGTCCAGTCGCTGATTTGCTTATGCATCTCCAGATATTTTTCATTGCCCGTGGCCTGATAAGCATACAGAGTGGCAATAATGGCCTCTGTCTGCGGCCACCAGAACTTCATATCCTGAGAATAATCCTGGGGAGGAAGATTCTTGCAATCACGGAAATTAATGATACCGCCATATTCTTTGTCCCATCCCCAGTCCCAGGACCAGTCAAGGATAGTCAATGCCATATCCACCAATTCTTTATCCCAATTGCGGTACTTGGCCTCTTCCAGAATAAACCAGGCCGTCTCGATGCAGTGTCCCGGATTGATGGTGCGACCGTTGATAGAATCGATAAATTCTCCGTCAGGACCTACCATTTCAAGCAATGCCTTGAATTCAGGATGCATGAAATAAGTACGCAATGCCTTGATGGAACGGTCTATCTGCTCTGTCAGCAACGGGTCGTTGATAGCCGCACGGATGCGTGAAGCGGTATTTACCAGAATCATTGTGATGGAATGTCCCTGCGATTTCAACGTATCCAGATACTTCGGCTCCAATATGCCCGGAGTGTTCAGGAAGCGCCGCTGATGCCCAGCTGCACGGTGTTGCCGTCCTCGTGCACGGGACGGGCGATGACGCGCGACAGCACGCCGTAGCCCTGCTTCTGCATCTTGTTGGCGTGCAGGAAGGTGGACTGGGGCTCGACGTGGGCCGAGGCCGTGGCCAGCCACTTGTCGGTAGAGTGCACGTACATGATGCCCAGCTGGCGGGGCGCGTTGAAGACCTCGTTGCTGGTGGGCTCCTCCATGGTGCACTTCATCGACGACGAGGTGGCGCTCTGCAGGCCGTACTGGTGGATGAAGTGGCCGCCGCGCAGCAGGTTTTCCTCGTCGAAGTTATACTGGAGGTAGATGTCCTTTAGGCCCACCTTGCCATAGGCGTAGCCGACGTCGATACAGGCGTTCCATTTGCCGTAGGATGCTTTCACGCCCACGCGGGCGTCGGTAATGGCCACGCCGGGGTCGAACAGGTCGTGCGTCTGGCCGGCGTACAGAGCGCCGTCCAGGAGGATGCGGCCCGTGGGGCTGATCTTGAGCTTGGGTTCGTCGCCGGACTGGGCGAACGCTGGGACGGCCAGCGCCAGCGCCAGCCCTGCCATGAGTATGTTCTTTTTCATAATGCGTGTGTGTTTCCGAAAGGTAATAACGGTGGATGTGTGAATTATTGTGAAGGAAAGTTACTTATTCCTCTTGTCGGAGGGCTTCACCTTGCCTGCCTTCAGTAGGTTGGCGAACTCTTTCTTGGCCTTTGCGAGCTGTTCGTTGAAGCCGGGATCGGCGTGGAGGCGTGCCACGATGCCGGAGCCGGTGATGCGGCCGGCGTCGACGTCGCTCTGGAAGTGGTATCCGCAGATGACGCGGCTCTCGCCCATCTGGTATCCGCGCTGCAGGATCTCGTCGATGCGGTCGGGGTTGAGTTCGGAGAGCACCAGGGCGGTGGCCCAGCCTATGGAGGTGTGGCCCGAGGGGTAGGAGCCGTTGGTGCTCAGCTCGGCCTGCTGCTCGGGGTTGCAGGTGTTCTCGCCGTAGAACGAGTAGGGGCGGGTGCGGTTGTAGTGGTCCTTGGCGGCGCGGGTGGCCAGGTCGCCGGCGTCCTCGCGCATGCCAACTATGAGCTTGTAGATCTCGGGAGTGTCCTGCGGGTTGATGTTGATGCCGAAGGCCTCGGAGAAGGAGTCGGGCAGGTGCTGGCCGTCGACGCGTGCGTCCTGGAAGGCCTGTTCGCCGCGGGGAGTGTTGCGCAGCGACTTGCCCCAGTTGTACCGGGCCTGGTCGTAGAGGAAGGCGATGGAGGCGGCGTCGGGCGGCCCGGGCAACAGCTCCAGGCTGTTGGGCACCTGGTCGATCTCCAGGAAGTAGACGTCGGGGTTGGTGCTGTGGCCCTTGACCTTGCCTTGCTTGGTTTGTGCTGCGGTCGGGATGGCCAGGATGCCTATCAGCAGGGTGCTGAAGAGGATATGCAGTGATTTCTTCATAGTAGTTTGAAATTAGGGTTGGATGTTTCGTGTTTTGTTAAAAATATTAACAACCATTTCCTGGAAATGTTTAACGCCCCTCCTTATCGTCCTATTTTGGCCTGTTGATGCTTATATCTCGATTTTTATCGCCTGAGAATCGAATATTTTGGAGAAATCCTCAAAAATCGGCAGCCTGAAAAATATATAAACCTCAAGACTCATAAATCAGAGGCTGTGCCGTAATGAACTTTAATTACGACACAGCCTCCTTTGTTGTTTTTACGTCTTACATTCTGACTTTCAGAGCGTACTTGCCGGCGCGTACGATGTAGATGCCGCGTGGCAGGGATGGGATCTCGGCGGCTCCGTCGACCAGGGGCATTCGTGCAGCCAGCCGGCCGTCGGAGGTGTATACGCAGGCGTCGGTCGCGTCGGGGCATGTGATCATGCCGTCGGCGATTCTCAAGCCCTCGTCGGAGGTTATTCCCGACACGGCTCCGCTGCCCATGGCGGGCATGAAGATCACCTCGCCGAGAGCCGCGTTGTCATTCTTGTGGAAGATCACCTTCTCGATCTCGGCCTCGGTCTGCTCGGGCACGCTCCAGGTGTTGTTCTGGGCGAAGACGGTGTACGAGGAGTTGTTGTACAGGTCGTATGGCACGTATGAGCCGCTGCCGCTGTTGCCGTTGTTCAGGAACACGTTGAGGCCGGGGGACATCCAGTTGCCGACCTGTCCGAGGTTGGCCGGGGACTTGATGAGCGTCACGCCCCAGAGTGAGTTCTCGATGTGGCACCCGGATATGACGGCCTCCTGTCCGATTGAGCTGAGCGAGATGCCTGAACCGCCGGCGTTGGGGTTGGTCTCGTGGTTGTTGTTGTAGAGGTGGCAGTTGCTGATGGTCATGCTCTGTGGACCCATTCCGGTGATGCCGTATCGGCACTCACGTACGGACACGCTGTCGATGATTACGGTGTTCGCGCCGCCGCCGCTCATCATGTTCCCCACGGCGAGGCCGCCCACCTTTCCGCGGCCGGTGCCTGTGATGTTTATGTTGCGTAGCACCACGGGCAGGTCGCCGCCGACGGTGACGTTTATCTGCGGCTTGTTTGTGTTTGCGGTGTTGTTGTCGAACAGGGAGCAGTCGCTCATCTGCAGGCCGCAGTATATGTTCGCTCCGCCGCCGATAGCCGGCACGGAGTTCTCGGAGAACGAGCACCGTGCGATTCGGAAGTTCGCCCCGGACTTTCCCAGTGATACGGCGCCGGCGGAGTTGAGCTTGCCGTTGCTGAGGCGGAATGAGCAGTCCTGCATGTCGAAACCGCGCTCGCCGAAGTTACGCAGGGAGGCGTACTCGAAGTCGAGGTTGCGGATGAGAGTTGTCTGCGGGCCGTCATACAGGAGGTAGAATCCCTTGGGCGCGTCTGTTTCGGCGTTGCGGGTGACCAGCGTTCGCGCGCCTGTTGCGCCGAGGGATGCCGGACCGTTGAGCTGTATCTGCACTCCGTCGGCGAGGCGGACTGTCAGACCTCCGTCGAGTCGGAACTCCTTGTCTGCGGGCACGGTGACGTCCTTGGATACGATGTATACGTTTTCGGCGGACTTTGTGACGCCCGACTCCGGGTCGTCTGCCAGGGTGGCCATGGTGACGATTGCCGGGCCCTGCTTGGCGGGCATGAAGTTGACCTCTCCGAGGGCGTCGTTGTCGTTCTTGTGGTAGATTACCGTCTCGATCTCGGCCTGCGTCTGCTCGGGCACGCTCCAGGTGTTGTTCTGGGCGTAGACGGTGTAGGTTGAGTTGTTGTAGAGGTCGTAGGGCTTCCACTGGGCGGCATCATTGCCGCCGTTGTTGCCGTTGTTGATGAAGACGTTGTCTCCGGGCGAGAGGGAGTTGCCGACCTGGCCGAGGTTGGCGGGCGACTTTATGAGCGTCACTCCCCAGAGGGAGTTGACGATGCGGCAGCCGGTGATGACGGCCTCCTGGCCGATGGAGCTGAGGGAGATGCCCGATCCGCCGTTCATGGGGTTGGCCTCGTGGTGGTTGTCGACCAGCAGGGCGCGGGAGACGGTGAGCTTCTGCGGGCCGATGCCGTTGATGCCGTAGCGGCAGTCGCGGATCGAGACACTGTCGATTGTGACGACGTTGGTGCCCTTGCCCGACATCATGTTGTTGATGGAGATGCCGCCGACCATGTTGCGGCCGGTGCCGGTGATGTTGACGTTGCGTATGAGCACGGCGCTGTCGCCGCCGACGCTGATGTTGATCATCGGCTTGTTGCGGTTCTCGGTGGTGCAGTCGAAGATGGAGCAGTCGGAGATGGTCAGGCCGCAGTAGATGTTGGCGCCGGAGCCGATGGCGGGCACGGTGTTCTCCGAGAATGTGCATCTGGAGACGGTGAAGGATGCGCCGGCCTTGCCGATCGTCAGAGCTCCGGCCGACGACAGCTTGCCGTTGCTGAGGCTGAAGGAGCAGTCGGAGATGTCGAAACCCGTAGAGCCGAAGCTGCGCAGGGAGGCGTACTCGAAGTCGAGGTTCCGGATGCGTCCTCGCCGGGTGCCGTCGTAGACGATGTAGATGCCCTTGGGGGTGGCGGTGGAGTCGGCGCGGGTGATGAGGGTGCGGGCGGAGGCGTCGCCCAGCTTGTAGTCGCACTCGATGCGGATCTGTGCCGAGCCGGCGATGCGCAGGGTCACGCCAGGCTCGAGGGTGAAGCTGTCGCCGGCCTTGACGGTGATGTTGCCCGAAAGCAGGTAGACGTTGTCTGCCACCTTGCTCAGGCCTGATTCCTCGATGCCGCTGAGCGACGCCAGGGAGTAGGCCGTGCCGTTGCCGGCGGTGGTCCAATCCGCTCCGAAAGCGGAGACCGTGAAGAGTCCGAAGAGGACTCCAAGTAGAAGTTTTCTCATGTGCTGATTGTTTTTAGGAATGGTCGTATGCGGTGCTTGCAGCATTCTGACCGCAAAGGTACGCAAAAAATCTGATGAAAATTTGGCGGGTAATAAAAAAAGCAGTAACTTTGCAGCGCAAAACGGGGTCATGTCCCGGTTGTTTTTAAGTTTGAAAAGGATGATTCGCTAGCTCAGCTGGTAGAGCACAACACTTTTAATGTTGGGGTCGTGGGTTCGAGCCCCACGCGGATCACAAGAGAGTCCTAACCGACTCTCTTTTTTTGTATATATGTTGCAACACATCGCCCTATATTGCCACATATTTAATTGATTTTAAGATAGTTATATTGCACACTCGATAATAAGACGTGTTGCTGTTGCGTTTGTATGTGTGGGAACGTTAGAGGTGCTTTTGGTACACTTTTGGTACCAAGTGTACCACTTCCGAGAAAATGGTACCACTTTCTCTAACCAACTGACAAACAACTCTAACTTCTTAAAATCATCAGGTATGTACGCAACACCAAAAGTAAAATTCGTTTTCGACCGCCGCAAGAGAGCGTCGAAGACCACCAACGGGGCGATTGAGATTGAGGTATGCTTCGCCGGACAACGAGTGCGCCTCTCCACAGGCATAGGCGTCCACACAGGAGAATGGAGCGACGGCAAGGTGGTGAAACGCCTCGACGCGCAAATCCTCAACCGTGAACTCAACGAGAAATTCAATGATGTTTACGACACGGTGAAGCAGATGATCGAGGACGAGAACGTATGCCTCGACAAGCTCAAAGAGTACCGCTTCGGCGAGCGCAGAATGGCGCAGAAGCTGAACGCCCTCGACTGGATAGCAGAGCGCATCGAACTGCGACCCGTCCGCGAGAGCACCCGTAGGCAGCACAATGTGATGCTCCGTGCCCTCCGCGCCTCCAAGCTGTTCTACTCTTTCAAGGACTTCACCCCAGTAAACATCAAATTGTGGGACGATATGCTCCACAAGCAGCTCACCTGCCAATCCTCCGTGCACGGCTACCACAAGCGCCTCAAACCCTACATCGCCGAGGCAATTCAGCTCGGGTTGTTGGATAAGTCACCCTACGAGGGCTTCCATATCTCCCGTGGCCGCTCCACCTCCCGTAAGTTCATCACAGCCGACGACAGGGATAAAATCGCGGCTCTCGACCTCAAAGGCGGCGAAGCAAAGGCCCGTGACCTTTTCATCTTCGCTTGCTTCACGGGGCTTGCCTACTCCGACATCGTGAAAATCACCAAAGAGGATATCCAACAGGAGGGTGGCGAGTTCTTTCTGCGCGACCACAGGCAGAAGACAGGCAGCGAGTACAAGCTGATACTTCTGCCGAAAGCGATAGAAATTCTCTCGCGCTACGACTATAACCTCAACATCATCACCGACCAAAAGGCCAACTATTACCTCAAAATTGTGGCGGCAAAGGTCGGCATAAAAATCCCCCTGACAATGCACGTCGGTCGCCACACTTTCGCCACTTGGGCGTTGAGCAGCGGCATCAATATCGAAGTGGTGAGCAAGATGCTCGCCCACACCGACATCAAGACAACGCAGATTTATGCCAAAGTGCTCCAACAGGACGTGACAAGCGGATTTTCGCGTCTGAAAGCCCAGTGCTGATTGCACCCCTGAAAAAATTGAGGCAGGCCGTAAATGTTCGGTCTGCCTCTTTTCCTGTTTGGAGGTTATGCGCCACCGGGCTTTTTCCTTATGTAGCGCTTCGTCCGCTGTCTGCCGTTGAGTGAATTTTGATTGCCGCTGTTAGGGCTGTTCAGGTAATTGCCGCTGTTATTGTTGCCGATTATCGCCAACATCTTTTCCTTGCTCAACTTGAACGCCACGGCCATAGTGTCGAGCGTGTCGGACTCTTTCTGCACGATAGCTTGCTGTGCGAGTATTATCTGCTCATTTCCGAGCTTGAAAGCGTCGGAGAGCTGTTGCTGCGCCATTTTGACAGCCTCCTGCTGGCGCATAAGCAACTCTATTTCCTCCTGCGAGGGAACGACGGTATCTTCCTCGACCTCCAATATCATATCACCCTCTCCCGAGTTTATCCAATCGACATTAAGCCTGTCATCAACCCCGGCAAGAGCGGTGAGGAACTTCGGGCTTATCGGTTGCTTGCCGTTCACCACCAAAGACAGCGTCGACTCCTGATATTTCATGCGCTTGGCAAGCTCACGGCGCGATGCCACGACGTTGTGGAATAGCAACCAGTCTATCATATCCGCCAACCGTAGTAATTTTTCGTCGGCAGTAAGTTGTTCGTTATCAGTCATATATTATACTTTAACATTTTCAAAATCAAAATTTAACTTTTGATTTCACAAGTTTTATTTAATTTTGTCGTTATATTGGTACGCATTTCAATATGCGTATGCAAAGATAATCAATATTTTAGAAGCAACCAAAATAACAACAAACTTTTGAATTATAAAGTTCACTTCTATATGGATAACAACGAAACCAAGGCCATACGCAGGGAGTTGGCCGCTCTCAACCGCAAGCTCGACGGCATCGCGGACATAATAAACCAGGACGTGCGAGTGCCCGACAGGCTTATCTCGGTACGCGAGGCATCTAAACTTCTCAACCGCTCGGAGTATTGTCTGCGCATCGACATCAACCAAGGACGTATCCCTGCAAAGAAAGTAGGCCGTGGCTACCTGCTTTCCTACAACTATGTGCAGTCACTCATACAATCGCCTACGGGCCAATAATCACAAGCAGATATGAACACAAACAACGATATTAAGCACAGGGAGGCAGGGCAGCTCAATGCCTTTCTCGACACCCTCACCTACTGGGAGAGGGTCGAGTTCGTAACCGCCGTTATACGCCGCTTCAAGGTGAAACGGCAGACTTTCTTCAACTGGAAATGTATGGCCTGCCGCATACCTGCGGAGGCCAAAGAGATAATAGAGAGCGAGGCCGGGCACACTATTTTTGTGCCGGACGAGCCGGAAATGTGTGCCGCAAGATGATTGAAACAAGACCTACCTGTGACCCCGAGGGCGTATTTTCTGTTAAGAGAACTTGTGCCGAACTTGGCGTGTGTCACAAGACTTTACGAAAACTGCGCTCCCTCGGCCTGATTGAACCTGTCAATCCCGGCAACCGGGCGCGCCTCAAATACACCGGCAGGTCGATTATCGACTGCTGGGATAAAGCGAGCAGATTATGATTAGCGAAACTACCGTACAACGTGTAAGGGAGCTTGACATCGCAGATGTTGTCAAGCCTTACACGGAACTCCGGCGCCACGGCTCGGAGTTTTTCGGGCTGTGCCCGTTCCATTCCGAAAGAACAGCCTCTTTCTCCGTATCTCCGGCAAAGAACCTTTGCTACTGCCACAGCTGCCGCAAGGGCGGCGACGGCATACAGTTCACAATGGAGAAAGAGGGGCTGGACTTCTACGGAGCGGTTGAGTTTTTGGCCCGGAGCCATAACATCACCATAGAATACACCCGGACGGAGCAGAACGAGGAACAGCTGCAAGCCGCCAAAAAGCGCGAGGCTCTTTTTGCCGTGTTGTCGGCGGCGCATCAATTCTTCACCTCACAGCTCCGTCTGCAAATGGACGACGAGGCGAGAGCGGCCAGGGATTATACTTACAGCAGGTGGAACGAGGAATTTTGCGACACCACAGGCATCGGCTATGCCCCGAAGGACAGCCGCGCATTTATCGACTACTGCAAAAGCAGAGCCTTGCCCGAGGATCTGCTTTTGCAGTCGGGGCTGCTGCGGCGCTCGGAGGACGGCAGAGCCTATGCAATGTTCCGCGAGCGCGTGATGATACCCATACGCGACCGCATCGGGCGCGTCATAGCGTTCACCGGGCGGTACTTCGGCAAGAACAGGAAGACCGCCAAGTATATGAACTCCATAAACTCGGACATATTCACAAAGAGCGATACCGTTTTCGGACTCGACAGGGCGAGCCGTTGCCGCGAGGCCGGGCTGTTCAACATCGTGGAGGGTGCCCCCGACGTGCTGCGCTTGCAGTCGGTCGGGATTTTGAACACCGTGGCAACCCTCGGAACGGCGTGGAGCGACAGGCAATTCGAGCAACTGAAAAAGCATACCCGGTCGCTATGCTTTATCCCGGACTCCGACCCTCCGAAAGAGGGTGAGGCTTACGGCCCCGGCTTCGTAGCCGTAATGGATAACGGCAAACGTGCCGTGCAGCTCGGCTTCGATGTCACGGTAAGGCAGCTACCTGCCGACTTCCGCGACGTGTATGTGCCGCTGTTCGATTTTGAAATCGAAGCCCTCGAAGCCGACGGCATAAGCGACTTTGAGCGGCGTAGGAAGATAGCCTCCGTCGGCAAACAGGACGCCGACAGCTATATTCTCTCCAAAGAGATCTATTCTTCTATTGAGGAAAAGCCTTTTGTCGTGTGGCTCGCGGAGAAACGCTTCGCCACCGCCGACTCCCTCGTGGAGCAGCGCAAGTGCGTGGCCGAGATAGCGGAGCTTCTGCGCCACGTCAAGGACGCGCTCGTGCTCGATACCTGCATCGAGCAGCTTGCCAAGATACACGGCAAGGTGAAGCTGTGGCGCGACGCACTGACCCGTTCCAAAGGGGAGGCGCGGCAGAAAGCCGCAGCATCGCCGAAGAATGAACGGGAGCGCGACATCGAGCTTCTGCGCCAATTCAACCTTACTATACGCGATAATTGCTATTTCACTTTCGACGGCGACGACGAGCCGACCCGACTCTCCAATTTCATACTCGAACCGCTTTACCATATTCAGGACGAAAGGAACGGCACCCGTATCTTCCAGATGAAGAACAAATTCGGGCAGTCGCGCATTATCGAGCTGACCGAGGCCGAGCTGTGCTCGCTCTCGACGTTTCAGCAACGTGTAGGCTCGCTCGGCAACTTCGTGTGGCGAGCCAAGATCGACAAGCTCAACAACGTAAAGGAATACACCTATGCCAAGACCGACTCCGCCGAGCGTATCCGCAAGTTGGGCTGGGATAATGCCGGGGAGTTTTTCGCCTTTGGCAACGGCATACTGCTCGACGGCCACTTCCGCCGTGTCGACGACCTCGGCATCATACGCGACTGCAACGGCCATACATACTATATTCCGGCCACATCAAAGATGTACCGCAACAATCCCGAGATATACCAGTTCGAGCGGCTTATGGTACACGAGAACACATCGGGAGTGAGGCTCGCCGACTTCGCATCAAAACTTACGGACGTGTTCGGTGACAACGCACGGGTAGCCTTATGCTACCTTTTCTCGTGCCTGTTCCGTGACATCATCTTCCGGCGCACACGCCATTTCCCAATTCTAAACCTTTTCGGCGAGAAAGGCACGGGCAAGACAACGCTCGCCACCTGCCTCCAATCTTTTTTCGTCCACGGCATCGACCCTCCGAACCTCGGCGTAACCTCAATTCCGGCGATGAACGACCGCGTTTCGCAAGCGGTGAACACGCTCGTTGTATTCGATGAATACAAGAACGACCTCGACGTGCGCAAGATAGCTTACCTCAAAGGTGTATGGGGTGGCGGCGGTCAGACCAAGAAGAACACCAACACCGACGGAATGGCGGCGCAGACCATTGTATCGACCGGCCTTGCGCTGTGCGGCCAGGACAAGCCCACACAGGACATGGCGCTCTTTACGCGACTGATATTCCTCGCTTTCACCAAAACATCGTTCACACAGGAGGAACGCAAGAAGTACGAGGAACTTGTCGCGCTCTGCAATATGGGGCTGACGCACCTTGCCGTCGAAATCCTCTCGCAGCGTCCGCTGTTCGAGAAGAATTTCCCACAGGCATACTCGCTAACAAAAAGCGAGCTTGCAGCCCGTGTCAAGGACGAGCAGCTGCACGACCGCATCTTCGGCAACTGGGTGATACCGCTCGCCACTTTCCGGGCCCTCGAAACAGCTATCGAGCTGCCTTTCAGCTATGCAGACCTGTTCGACTGCGCTATCGACGGTATGCGCAACCAAAACGAATATGCCAGGGAGTCGTCGGAGGTCGCCAATTTCTGGAACGACCTGCAAGGCTTGCAGACTTCGGGGCGGTGCGTCGAGAAAGCGCATTACCGCATCAAGTATCAACAGCGCTTCCGCGCTATCTTTATGGACGAGGATATGATCTTCGCCGAGGCGAAGCCAATCCTTTATCTCAACGCCCCGGCGGTGTCGGCTCTTTTCAGCGGCGGACGTGGCGCGAACCTTACGGCCAACCGCTCCAACTGGTCCACCACTTTATCCTATCTCAAATCGCACCCGGCGTTCCTGGGCCTCAAACAAGACCGCTTCGTGCTGCTCACTCCGCAGGGAACGCCCGACTACACTTTCGAGTCGGTCAACGGCCAGCAGGTACGCAAGCAGAAAGTCAACCGCCCGAAAGCGTTGTGCTTCGATTATTCGATACTTAAACAGGAGTTCGGCCTTACTCTCGAAACGGAGGTGATGACCGAAACGGAGGAAATCGACGAGGACGCCGCCGCTGTGGCTCCCGTTGCTCCGGCACCGCCGAAGCCCAAATCGCTTTTCAGCTCCACCGGCGATGATGATGCTCCATTTTGATGGGGCGGCAACTTTTTCCGGGATATAAAGGTCAACAAAGATGTTGGCCTTTAATTTTTTCTCCTTTTTGCAGTTGACTGCAAAAGGCGGCGTTCACGGATTGACAGCGTTGACAGCATAGCACTCTTTGTATATCAACGCCTTAATCCATAACGGCAGGGTTGACAATCGTTGACAACGGTAGCCATTTCCGAAAATCCGCAGATTTTCATAGCCAACGGTTGACACTTCCGTGCCACTTATATTCATTACTCTTTTTTATTTCAAAAAGAGATAAGTATTTGTATATAAGCGGCCTTTGCGGCCTGTTTTCTTGCGGCTCGCCGCCGTGTCAACAGTGTCAACACTGTCACCCCCTGGGGTATATGCCCCCTCCATTCCCTTTTGTTGCCCTTACAGTCCGAATGGCTCGCCACGGCTCGCTCCCGAAGTACCGCATTATCCCTCCAAATCCCTGATTGTCACTCTTTCAACAAGCGGCAAGCCATTGTCTACTTGCTTGAATTTGAGTAACTTTGCATATATAAATACGCCATTTCTCTATGCTCCTTTACATCGAACTCGAAGACTATCTCGCGCAGTGGTTCCGCCACGAACAGGGCGGCACCGACCCGGTACGGCTTACCCGTGGGTCGATTGAGTCGGGGCTGCTCGAACAATTCTTGCAGACTCCGCCGCCGGACTATGTGCCGGACTTCGGGGGCGACGGCAAGCTCGCTATCGAGCTGCCGAATTTCCGCAACAAGGACACCCGGAGCTATTACTACCTGCCCCCGAAAGCGCGTGATGCCCTCGTCGCTTGCATACGCAACCGCTTCGACATTTCGATGTGGCAGTCGCTCCACCGTTTCGCATCGGTGTTCCAACGGCAGGATCACCTCATTTATGCCTTTATGGAGAAGCACGGCATTGAGCTGACCGAGAAGAACTGGAACGCCATTGCCAAACGCTATCAACGCAAGCGCGACATATACCGCCGCATCGACCGCCGCAAGAAAAGTTCACAAAAATAATCCCGAGTTCGGGGGCATAAAAACGTAAGTGTCCGTTTTGTCCTCCCCAAAGCATAATTCAGTATGAAAACCTCCCGACAAATACTTCCCGGCGTCAAGGCCATACATTGGCTTGACTGCCGCCACCTGCCGCGCAGGGTCGACCTGCACGGCATCTGCCGTATGCCGGTGCCGGTGCTGACCGCACTTTCGGCTGTCGGGGTTTTCGATGATGCGCAGTGCAGTTGCGTGACCGAGCGAGAGGGCGGCTCTTTCCAAGACACCGCCACCTTGAAATTCCTTACACACGAACTGCTCCCTATCCACCTCAAACTCGGTTTTGCCGTTACCGATGTCAACGGCAAGTGCTGGCTCATCGGCTCGAAAGAGCCGCCTTTCCCAAAGGTAAAGGTGGAGCACAGATACGGTCTGCCCGACGGCGACGGCGCGGGATTTTTCTATGAAATCTCCCACGTCGCCCTCAAATCACTTGTCGAGTGTCATATCTCGGCTGACTGACAAAGACATTCCCAATCCCAACCACAGGCTAATTGCGACCGGGAGGCCGCAGGTCATATTCAGATTTTGAAGTTAGAGAAATCCGCTTGCGCGTGAGGCGTAGGCGGATTTTGTTTTTTTTCAGCGGAAGAAAGAGCCGCCCCTTGCGGAGCAACCCGAGGGGGAGAGGGAGGGGTCAGCCCCGACGGAAAACGGGTGCGCCCTGCACAGGCAGTCGTAGTGAACAGCACGGCTTCATTGGCGAAGCGGCGAAGTCGCCTTTTGTTCGGAGTAGTAATCCACTATGATGCGCCGGGTGCCTGGCCCATTCACCGCAGTATGCCGCTGCGCGGTCGCCGGAACATCGTGCAACTCATTTTCAGCGGTGACTGCCCCGGAGGTGTGTTTCTCTCTCTTTCGGTTGGCCGGTCTGCATCGGATATGCCCCCCGGAGTACATAGGTATGCGGTGGAGCAATCGCAGTGCCGTGCAGCTTGCGGTATGGCTGCCTCGCCGGAGGCATCGCCTTGCTATTTGGTGTCGCAGTTGCCGGAGTTACGGGTCTATCCACGACGGCACCGCCGCCGGTGTACTTGCTTTTCCGTCAGTACCGATAATCCGGGATCACCGTGCGCTTTCGGTCGGCGGCATCTTCGGTCGGGCACGAAGTCCGGCAGGTTCGTGGCGGCACACCGCTCTGCGTGAGTCAAGCTCTCCTGTAACCGCATCTTGGCATTTTGAGGACACGATGATTGGTTGAGTTTTACGCCGCAAAGTTATTACCTCCCTGCGGAACGTCAAGGGTAAATACATCGGCTGAATTTTCTCCACGCCTACGGGTAGTAAAATTCCTCCGACCCTTGCCTCATTATCCGCCTGGAGGCACTTTGGGGGCAGTGTAAAACTTCAAAAACAATCATCATGTCAAACCCTCAAAATTCAATCAAGATGAGATTTCAATTCGGAGAACTCAACATCACTCCAAGAGTCGTTAACCGACTCCACGAACTGGACTTCACAGTGCCCGAACTCGAAGACGCTGTCGCCAAACACAAAAGCGACTGCGACGGTGAACCCTCCGTGTATGTCGGCACTTACGGCAAGTACAACGACGGCTCGCTCTGCGGCCTGTGGATAGACCTCTCCACTTTCGACGACTACGACGAGTTCATCAACTTCTGCAAGGCGATACACGCCGACGAGGAAGACCCCGAGCTTATGGCACAGGACTTCGAGTGCTTCCCCCGTCAGTGGTACAACGAGGGGTTCATATCCGAGGAAGACTTCGACCACATCAAAGAATACACTGAAATGTGTGAGAAACACTCCCCCGAGGCTGTCGACGACTATATGGAGTTCCACGATGACCTCGACGACTTCGAGGAAGCCTACTGCGGAGAATGGGACAGCGAGGAAGACTTCGCCCGGCACATCGTCGAGGAATGCTACGACCTTGAAAAAACTATGGGCGACCTCGCCCGATACTTCGACTACGAAGCCTTCGGACGCGAGCTGTTCATGTACGACTACACTATGGGCGCAAACGGCCACGTTTTCCGCCCGGTCTGACCCCTGACCTCCCTCTCTCCCTCTTTGGGCTGCTCCGCAAGGGGCGGCTCTTTTTGGCGTTTATTTTATTATAATCCAACGGCCACCGTTTTTATCTCCTTCTCTTATCAAAACTCCGGCTTCTTGCATTTTGGCGATATCCCGTTCTATGGTTCTATCCGCTACTGACAATATTTTTGCAAGTTGCGCCGCTGTAATAAAAGGATTACCCTTTATTATTTCTCTTATAGAGTTATATCTTTCAGCTATCTTTTTTTGAGTAGCAGTTACGGCATCGCTTCCGACTTTATTTCCGACATTATTTCCGACATCGCTTCCGACATTATTTCCGACATCGCTTCCGACATTAGAATTAAGACGGTTAAAAACAGTGCGTTCAATCACTATTTGAACACCACTGAAATGATTGCCGACTGTTGGTATTGGCAAACCGTTATTCTTGAAGCCTGTATATATTTTCCTATATCCTCGGCCCCATGTGTCGATAAACCCGGCCTTAAACATTACATTGGCTATCGCCGGATTACGCGGCACCGACGGGTGGCTGCTGTATAACGTATCTTCGGTATATCCCTCCGGAAGATTACCGTCATTCCATATCTCTATCCTGTCATCATATACGTGCATCTGGATAGCTGCACCCATATAATTCTTATGTGCTATCGCATTGTAAAGTATTTCGCGCAGGGCTTCTATTGGAATTTCAAGGCTCTCAAATCGCTGCATACCCTCAAAACGTACTGGCGACACAAGATATTTGGCTCTTAAAATATCCATTACCTTGTCCGCCATTTGGATAAGATTTCCGCCGACTACGTCCTGGATTATAAGGTCTGACTCATCTTTTCCAAAACGGCCAATCTTAAATTCGACGCTGTGGAAATATTTTGCAGGGTTATTACCAAACAAAAGTATGGCCGCATTTTTAAGCTTACCCTCACTATCAATCAATTGGAGCGACATAAGAATTTCGTCAGTTGATGCAGACAGCAAACTCTCCGGGATACGTTGTGCGGCAATACCCTTGCGTAAAAAATATTCAATAGACTCCCTGTCTATATCCTCGATAGTCGCTTCTTCAAGGCTGACATTATCCCAAGTCTTTCCCAATTTTCTTAAAAGAAAATCTTGTAAGGCAGCACCTTTCAATTCTTGTTTGGTGCTTCCTGAACGATAATGATAAACGCCTTTATATGAAATAGGAATATTACTCGGACTTACAATTATCTCAATATAATCAAGACCGTCCGCCTGTTTCAAATTGACATCGGCAACAATTCCGAGATTGGTAACAATCTTATTCGGTATATCTTCCATTAGGCGTTTGCTGTCAGCAACGCCAATTATTTGACGTGATACATCGGCAACTCCGATGTATATATAGCCACCGTAAGCGTTAGCAAAGCCGCATACCCATTTTAGGTATTCATCTCGCCAACTCTCCTTAAACTCTACGTTCTGACTTTCCGGTAATTGAAGTATTGCCATTTCTTGTAATATTCCTTGATTTCCAAATACAAAGTTACGCATTTTTTCGGATTTTCAGTGTCTTTTCCACCACTTATATACAGCGGTAGCTTTGCGGTGTAAAACATCACCGCTCAATGGCAAAGACCACTTACAATATCTCGCTCAAAGGCTATGTCGGAGGCTCCGACTTCGACCGCTCGACCGTTGACCGCGAGCTTGCCCGGCACGACGGCAAGCAGGTTAACGTGCTCATCGACTCTCTCGGTGGCTCCCTTGCCACCGGCCTTTCCATTTCCGCTGCTTTCCGCAACCACGGCAACGTCAACGTGCATTTTGTCGGGCTGAACGCCTCCGCCGCTACAATAGCGTCGCTCGGCGCGGCTCATATCTCGATAGACACCGGCGCGATGTACCTTGTGCATAAGTGCTCAATGGCCTTTTTCGAGTGGGGTTCGCTCAACAGCGACCAGTTCGCCACTCTCATAGCCGACTGCGAGAAAATCAAGGCCGACCTCGACAAGCTCGACCAAAACGTTGCCCGGCTATACGCCGCAAGATGCAAGCGCAAGCCCGAAGAACTGCTCGCACTGATGAAAGCCGGAGGCTGGCTCTCGCCGCAGGAAGCCCTCGACTGGGGCTTCGTCGATGAAATCACCGACCTTGCCGAAGATGCCGCCCCACGGCTCACCGATGCCCTTGCCTCGGCAATGGCCGACGCAGGTATGCCTATTCCCGATATTCCAATCTCCGAAGCCGAGCGCGAGAGCGCTTTTGGCAAATTCATCACAGCCCTGTCATCGCTTTTCAAGAACCAATCCAACAATATCACAATGCCAACCGAGAACCCCACGCCCAAGACCTACACCGAGGCGGAGTACAACGCCCTCAATGCCCGGCTCGACGAGGCCACCGCCCTTGCCGACTCGCAGAAGAAGACTATCGAGGAACGCGACAGCCGCATCGCACAACTCGAAGCAAAGCTCGCCAAGACTCCGGCGGAGCCGTCGAAGCAGGTTGTCGAGGACTCCAAACCTGCCGGCGACCCTGCTCCCAAGAACGAGGTCGAGGCTTTCGTCGACACCTGCAACTCCGCCCGTCAGCTCTTTAACGAAGTCTGACACCTCCCTAAACCTTAACCACTCAACTCTAAACTCCCCACTATGGCAGGCAAATTCCAGTTTACACTCAAAGAGTACCAGGAGGCCGCGGTCAAGTACCGTTCCGACCTCCTTATGCTCCCCATTATCGGCATCGGCGACACCCTCCAATATATGACAGGCCGCCCCGGCATCCGATACAAGGAGCGCGTAGGCTCGCTCACGGGCGACGCGCAGTTTGCGCCCTACAATCCCAAACGTGCCGTCGACTACAACCTCGGCATCGACTTCCGCGACCTCGAAACGCACTTTGGCTCCGTAGTCGCCAACTTCGAGCCCAACACCGCTATCTCAACACTGCTCGGCTCCGGCGCCACAAAGGGTGACGGCCAGATGACAACGCCCACCGCTCGCCACGTCCTCGCTCTCATCGCCAAGAACCTCTCCGAGCATCTTAACGATGCGATATGGAACGGTGTGCGCAACGCCGCCGGTGACACCACCGCCGACCTGTTCGACGGCTTCGACACTATCACCGAAAAGGAAATCGCCGCCGGGGCTATCGCCGAGGCCGAGGGCAACTATATGAAAATCGCCGATGAAATCACTGCGGCAAATGCCGTGGACATCGCCAAATCAATCCTGTTCTCCCTCGACCCCCGACTCCGCAGCCAAGACCTCTACCTCTACTGCTCGCAGGACTTCGTCGACAAATACAACGAGGGTTATCTGCTCACGCACGGCGGCATACCCTACAACAACCAGTACGGACAGGGGGCCGTCGAGGGGTCAAACGGCAAGCTCAAATTCTGCCCCCTCTACAATAAGGCCGGGTCGAAGTTTATGCACGTCACCACCAAGACAAATATGCTCGTCGGTTACGACCAAATGGGCGACGTGGAGAATGTAATGGTAAAGGAATATGCACCCTTTATCCTCTCATACATCGCCACTATGTTCTTCGGTGTGCAGTTTGAAACGCTCGACAAGCGACGTTTCAAGACCGTGGAAATCGCCGTGTGACCCTCATAGACACATCACTCAACAACTCATCAAACCGCTATGGCTACAAAATGTACCTCTATCCAAAAGTCGCTCGGGTGGTGTCAGGGCACCCCCGAGCTGCCCGGTGTGAAACGCCGCATCTACTATCTCGCCAAGAGCCTGATTGTGGCGTTTCCGCAGCTTCCCCGTGATGAACTCGGTCGCCCCACGTCGGCTATCCTCGACGGCTCTTTCACTCTCGCCGCTGATGCCAAATGGCGATATATCGACATACTCCCCGACAAGTCGCAGCTGACCTCCGAGGCGCAGGGCGAGCTTCCGAGCCAGACGCAGCTCAACAAACTTGTCGCCGTTCACCCCGGCGTGGGCGCGGACGCTTCCGCCGCCGCTGCCTACATCAACAACACCGACAATGTTTTCGTAATCGAGGATATGAAAGGCAACTTCCGCGTCCTCGGCAACGACAAATGGAGCACAAAGGCCACCGTCGCACAAGACCTCGGGCAAGGCGCCACCGGCACCACCTCAACCACTATCAACGTCGAGGCAACCGACGAGGTGCCTGCGCCGTTCTACGTCGGCACTCTCGAAACCGAGGACGGGGATATTGAATGTAAGAAAGCCGCTTAACCCCATGTTCTATGTTACCGAACAGATGCGTCAGGGAGGGAGCGATAGCGTTGGACGAAGTGTTGAAAGACATCGAAGTGCCTTCGCTTGATGTTCCCGACCTCGACGCATCTTTTACTCCCTCCCGTACCAAAGACCTTTTCGCCGAAAAGAGCCGTGCCGCGTGGAAAGATGTGCAACAGGCCGAGGCTCGCTGCGACTTCGCCCCTAATAAGGTGCGTATTTCCTACCGCAACCCGGCTTTTGGCATTATCTCCCTATGGAAAAAGTCGCTCTATGGCCGGACTCTCACCGACATCAAGAGCGACCCCGATATGATCGAGAAGTTTGCCGTGGGTATGAATGCCCTTATCCGGCAGATACTCGGCAATTCGCTCGCCACCGGCGACTGGTGCATCGTCACATCGCCGAAGCGTCGCCACAAGGAACGCAATTTTGCATCGCTCATTTCCGCAAGGCTCGCTACACTCCTGGGCGTGAACTTCTACGAAGATCTCGCCGAGTGTCACTCCAAGCATCGTGTCGGGGCTGTCTTTACCCTCGTTAAAAATCCACCGACCGAGCGCAACATAATCGTATTCGACGATTTTGTCACCACTGGCGCAACGATGCTCTCGATGCGTGACCTGCTCCAACCACTCGGTTATAACCTCATTTTTTTCACATGTATAAATAATAAACTTTGACCCCTGCGGCCAAAGTAAAATTGACCCCTCAAATGGACCACAAATTTACCGAACAAATCAAGCAATGGCTCGAAGCGCCGGAAGCGGAGCGCGACTACTCGGTAGGCGCACTCTACCTTTTGAAGCTGTCGGGCAATCAGATTATGTACCGCAACATAATCTCGCAGATTGACCGCCGCCACGACTTCGTGGAGTACCAACTTCAAAAGTATTACAACTTCCGCGTCGCCGACCTCACCCGTGCGCAGGTCGAGGAAATGGAGCAGCAGGTCGAGGCTATCGTGGCCGAACACATACCGCTCGCAGCAAAAGCCGACGAGCAGCCAAAAGGCAAACGTTCCGACCACGACGCTCTGCCCGACGACATCAAGGCGAAATTCGTTGAAAATCTCTCTATTCTCCAACGGATGCGCGAGCTGCATCTGCGCCTCCGCTCGCTTTCGCTCGACAGCGCCACCTGCCCCGACTCCGAGCGTTACCCGTTCCTCAAAGAACTTATATCGCTCGACAAGAAGCTGCACGCCAACTGGGAGGCATACGATACATACGTCATAGGGCAGAGTGACGAAGTAAAAGGTAAAAGAGCCAAGAAGAAAACATCGTAACTCATCACTCTGCCTTAATACTTATCGCAATGAAACGAACTGCCGACATCGACCAAATCCTACGACCGCTAAAAGATACGCCTTTTCAGGCTTATCTCTCAAATGCCGTGCAGGTGGCCGACATTCTCGAATGGATTTTAAGCCAAGTCGGCACCGCCGACCAAGACGGCGGTGCCGTCACAAATTGTGAAATCTGGCAGACATCGTTCTCTATTTCCGAGGAATTTTTGCGCCGCCTCTTTTTCATTTGTAAGGCAGGTAGGGTGTCACGAATAAACCTTGTGCTCGACCATAAGGCCACAAACAAGACGCTCAAACTTTGGGCGTTCATCACCCAAGTTATTGAGCGCACATATCTTGCCGACAACCACAGCAAGATTTTGTTGGTTCGCTCCGAGGCCGGAGAAACCGTGTCGGTCATAACCTCGCAGAACCTCACTCGCGGCAACCGCCACGAGTCGGCATTTATCTCGACTTCGCCGGAGATTTTCGCAAATCTCTACGACCAAGTCAACGATTTAATAACCAATCACTCCGTACCGCTACATGACCTATTCCGAGAACGACTTGCAGCAGATTGAAAAATTTGCGTCTATCTACCTCAAAATTTCCGATATGGCCGTAATACTCGATATTCCGGCTGATGTGCTGCGCTCCGATATTGCCGACCGCACAACCGAGGTGTCGAAAGCCTACCGACGCGGCAAAGCTGCATCAAAAGTCAAGCTCCATTCCCAGGAAATGATGCTTGCACAAGTAGGCTCTCCGCTTGCTATCGAGAACGCACACCGAAATTTACTTGATATGGAGGACGACGAATAGCATTAAAATATTTGTATTCCGAAGCCGGAAACAAGTATGTCATAAAGCGCAATCAATAATGCAAGAATACCAATTACAAGGCTGATATATTTGCGTCGCTTCTTCGCACCTTTTACTTCGCATAAAGAAACGACTCCGAAAATGATAAAAATAACTGTATGGAATATTTCAAGTCCTGTCATAATTCTTGATTTTTCTATGCAAAATTACTGAATTTTTACATAATGCCAACACCGAACACCATAGATGTATGCCGGGCACACTTGTTCACCAAGGAGGTTGAACTGCGTGAGCAATATCCACAAACCATTGTGGATAAAGTTCTTCGTGTCCGGGAGATGTATAACTGGTTCATCGCCAACCCTGACGGCACCGACCGCGAATTTGTCGCCGAGGTATGCCAACGCCACGGAATACACCGCACTACGGCTTATTCCGACCTCGCCGTTGTCAAGTCCTTGCTCCCCATGCTCGGCAGCGCAAGCCGCGACTTCCACCGTTGGCGCACCAACGAAATGCTCATCGCAACTTATAAAATGGCCGAGAAGCGCAAGGACAGCAAGACTATGGAACGTGCGGCCACCGCCTACGGTAAGCTAAACCGCGTAGACCTCGAAGATGAACAGGCCCTGCCGCTCGACCAAATCCTCGTGCAGCCGTTCACCGCTACCGATGATCCGCGCGTCCTCGGCATCGAACCAATCCCCAACATCAACGAGAAAATCTCGGCTATGATACAAAAGTATCGTGCCGAAACTATCGACATCGAAGATGTGGAATTTGAGGAAGTCGACCTCGAATTTGATAATCTTTTTCCTGATGTTAAGCAAACATCGGCCAATATTCAAGAATAATTTAATTTTGATTTATTGGCCCCATACTCATACTGACAGCGAAAGCGCATATCACCAAAATTATGATTAGCAAAGCTATGACAATAAGAGTGAGCAAGGTTGCAAGCCAAGCGTTTAGCCGACCTGCCACGAAGCGAGCAAACCCTCGGAGAATAAAAACAGCTCCGATGATTGCAATTATAAATGCTGATATGTAGAGAAGTTCTTTCACCTCTCAAATTTACAAATTATTCTTGATATGGCCGAGAAGAAAGTTTACTTTAACAAGCCCCAACGACTTACGCAGCTTATCGGCGCGAACACCACCGTTATAGTTGCAGGGCGACGTACCGGCAAGACCGACAGCATCGCTGCTCCGTTTGTTCTTCGCAATATGCAGCGTATGCCCGGCTCGACAGGCGGCATCGTAGTGCCGACCTTCAAGCACGGCTTGACTAACACAATCCCCGGCTTGCTCGCCGCGTGGAAACGCTGGGGCTTCATCGAGGGGGTGCATTATGTTGTCGGCCGAAAACCGCCGAAGACTTTCAAGCAACCAATCATCGACCCAAAGGACTACGAACATGTCATTTCCTTTTATAACGGCAGCGTCGCCGTCATAATTTCGCAAGACCGACCGGGCAGCTCAAACTCGCTGACCTTGTCGTGGCTTTTGGTCGACGAGGCTAAATTCATCGACTACCAAAAGCTCAAAGACGAAACGCTACCGGCCAACGGCGGCATAAAGTCGCACTTCGGCAAGCACTCCTTCAATCACTCGATTATGATATTGAGTGATATGCCGCAGACCACCAAAGGCTCCTGGTTCTTGCACTACAAGGATAAAATGGACGCGGAGCTGATAGCCACCATTGAGGGCACTGTATATGAAATATGGCGCACCAAGGAACGCATACGCTCCCTTAACGCCAACGGTGAACCCGTTCCGGCCCACCTCAAAGGCTACCTCCGCCGCCTCGACCGCAACCTTAACAAGATGCGGTCAGTCGCCGTGTACTACCGCGAGTACAGCAGCATCGAGAACTTGCAGCTTCTCGGCGAGAACTACATTAAGCAGATGAAGCGCGACCTTACACCTTTGACTTTCCAAACCTCTATCCTGTGCCAAAGGATCGGAATTGCAAAGGACGGTTTTTATTCCTCGATGCGCGAGGCCCACAAATACGACGCCAACGATAATCAATACCTCGACACCCTCGGCTATGATTATGACTTCGCCACGCTCGATGCGCGAGCCGATGCCGACGTAGACCCCGACGCGCCTATCTGCATCGGCATGGACTATAATGCAAATATCAACTGGATTGTGGCCGGACAGCCGCGGGAGCGTAGGCTTAACGTCATAAAATCCTTTTACGTCAAATTCGAGCGCAAGATACCTGCGCTTATCGACGACTTCTGCCGCTACTACGCCACCCACCGCAACAAGACCGTAGTATTTTACTTCGATGCAACCGCACTCGGCTCAAACTACGCCGTCAACGACCAGGACTTCCGTTGGTGGGTGGTGCACGAGTTCGAGCGCCACGGTTGGATGGTCGAGGCCGTATATCTCGGCAACCCTATGCGCAAGGAAGAAAAATACCTGCTCATCAACCAAGCTTTTGCCGGGAAGCAAAGGCTGACGCCGTTCTTCAACCGCTCAAACAACGAAGACCTTATCCTCGCCATTCAGTCAGCCGGGGTGCGCCGTGGCCGCAACGGCTTCGACAAGGACAAGTCAGGCGAAAAGCTCGCCGAAAGCGAGGAAGACCTGCTCGAACACCGCACCGACGGCACCGATGCTTTCGATACCCTCTACATCGGAGCGGAAAAATTCCCTTACCGCGATGCGTTCAACCTCTCTATGTCGGGGGTGCTTTGACAACCCCACGCACTTTATTTTCAGCATAATGCCCTATATTCCAAATAAATTTAGTAAATTTGCCGTCGGATTGGTGTAAACCATATCCACGACATTTTGGAATATAAGAAGCGTTATGCTTATCTTGTAATTGGAAACGTAGGAAATTTTCAACAGCACAAGGATAGCATAGTGGTTCTCACGCGTATAGCGTGGGCTGCTATTGTTACATCTGTGCAAAAGGTTATCCTACGACCTCCAATTACGACGTGGCATTGACAGTCCACGTTTTTTATGCTCCTGTGTCTTATTACTAATCTTAACGCGTGTTACTATGCGAATTTACTCATTCATTATTTTGTCAGCCGCCGCTTGCGCAGGGTTCGCCCAAACTGCACCGACTGACAGTGTAAAGACACAGGAACTTAACGAGGTTGTTGTGGAGGCGCAAATGCAGCAAACATCTGCGACTTCATCAACTTACATTCCGAACAAGAAACAAAAGTCATCGGCTCAAAATGCCGTTGACCTGTTACAGCAACTGGCAATCCCTCAAATCTCGATTAACCTTGTCGATAATGCGGTCACTACATTATCGGGGCAGAATGTTGCTATTTACATCAACTATCTGCCTGCGTCCTCGCAAGAGATTGAGGGATTGCTTACCTCCGATGTCCGACGTGTGGAGTATTTGGATTTTCCCACCGATCCTCGCTTCAATGGAAACGAGCACGTTGTCAACTTTATAATGCAGCGCTATGAATACGGCGGTTATACGAAGCTGACACTTAATGAAAACTTCCTTGTCGGATTATCTAACCGCGCATCGGTGTATTCAAAATTCGCATACAAACGTATGATGTATGATTTATACGCCGGTACTTCAAACCACGATAACAAGCACGTCGGCACATCATATGTCGGCAAATACACTTTACAGGACAAGGCCGGTGTGGAACAGGAGATAACGCGCAGCGAGATATTCGACAACGCTCATTTCAAGTACAACCAATTCCCGGTAACTTTCAGAGCCGTATATGACTCCGACAAGACCCAAATTTCCAATACCGTAGGCTTCACTTTCGACCAATCGCCTCTTGCGGAAACCAACGGTAGTCTTTCATTTTCTCCGGGCGCGTCCGCAAACTACTCTTATACGAGGAACGAACCATACACTACACGCTGGGTATCTTGGCAAGGTAGCTACTACTTTATTCTTCCTCGCAACTTTCACTTGAACATAAATCCCTCTGCGAATTATTCACATACAAACTACGACTACACCTATCGTTCATCTCTTCCCGATGATGAAGTGATTGAGAATATTTCAAAAGAAAATGCTTGGCAAGTTCGAGGAACAGCCACACTGTACAAAATTTTGTCGCAGAAACAAAATGTATTTTTAAGGACCTCGGGAGGTTCAACCCGTAACGATGTCGCCTATTATGGCTCAACTCCGTATGATAATGATTTTTCCGACACCTACGCCGGAGCAACCATCGGTTATAACTTTTCCAGTCGTCCGTGGAACGTAAATGCCGATGTCGCATTACAATGGGAGCGCAACCAAATCAATTCCTCATCAGTCAGCGAGGTTTATCCTGTCGTGAATGTATCTGCGGCTTTTTCGCCATCAAATCGTCATTCGCTACGCGCGTTCTTTCACTTGGGAGCAAATTATCCCGGAGCAAGTGAAAAGACCCCTAATGTTTTACAGGTTAACGAACTGATGTACCAGACAGGCAACCCCGACTTGAAATTATCACGCCAAGTGAATTTCAACTTTCAGTACAACTGGATGCCGCGCAATAATTTTTCAGCTGCGGTTTATGCACAATATTTCGGCGAGTATGACCTGTATGTGCCAGTGTATTCACCTTATCAAGACGGGCAGGCACTGCTGAAAAGTTTTATATCCGACGGCAAGTATCACCGTACATCATTCGGCCTGTCGTTTAACTATAAACTCCTTAACAACAAATTGCAACTTGCCGCACAACCTTCGGTAACATTATACCGCCTTACAGGGTACTACGACCTGTCGAAATATCCGTTTGCCTTTAATGCCTCGGCAACATATTACCTGAATAACTTCTATTTCCAGGCCTCTTATCAAACGCCTATGCGCACAATTCAAGGCAACAGAGCTGCCTACTACAAAGACCGTGACTTCTACCAACTGCTTGCAGGGTGGAGTAAATCGGGGTGGAACATAAGACTTACCGCAATAAATCTTTTCCGCAGCGACTGGCTTGGAGCGACACAAACAATTAACACACCGCTTTACTCCGAAACCAAACTGCAAGGAGGAAACTATTATCATCGTCGGTTGAATCTATCAGTAACCTATACGTTTAATTACGGCAAAAAAGTACAGCAAGGCAACGAAATCGGAGAGCAATCAAGTGCTTCATCGGCTATTATGAAATAAACATAGATTATCCTCGGCAGCGATGTCGGGGATTTTCTTTTTGTGTTCCGGCGCCACCGCGCCGTCGCGCTAATGCGGCAAGCCGTCGAGCTTGTAATCTCGACCCATCGAGGGCGTATATCGCTAACATATACAGCGGACTTCGGATCTATCCTGATGATAGAGCCGGAGTCCGCTGCTTTTCCGTGCCCCTCGGCCACCCCCGAGGGAGAGCGGTATCACTCCGGGGGCGCTTCGCAAAGATAAGGACTGCGACCGTTCATTCCGACCTCTATCTTCGGGAGTGGAGTGTTCGCAAGAGCCTTACAGCGGTGTTCCGGCTGCACAGGACACAGGGCTGCAATTCTATGGCGCATCATCGGCTGTTCGGGCAACAGTAATAATGAGTGCTTTGGCCGTCGGGGATAACTTCACGGCATAGATTGGTATGATGCAACGGCTCGCACCGGGGGAGGCAAACATATATCATAGTTTTGCGAGGCAGTTGTTTGAGGGGGAATTACTTGTAAACACGCACGGAAGCACGGTTGATATTTCACTTCGCAAAGTTAGAACGGGTCGCCTACGCTGACAAGGGCAAGACACGTTCCGGGCAAAAATCTTCCTTTTTTCAGGCAAGCATAAAAAAGAGTATTCAAGGGTGCAAGCCCTTTGCCCCGAACCCTTGTTGGCTACCGTCGTGCCGACTGGCTCAACCGTTCCCTGATTGCGGCGTAAAAATCAAACGCGCCCCGGCGCACAGTAATAACCCCTCAAAAACTTCAAAACCATGACATACGTTAGCTGCATCTCCCCCGATACAAACCGCCGCCTCAAAGAATATCAAGTAGAGGTTATCACCTTCGACGGCGAAAGCGAAATAGTATATGTAATTGCCCGGACAGCCGACGAGGCACAGGAAAAGGCAGCAGCCCGGGTGCCCGACGCAGACTACACTATGGTACAAGGCTTCTGCGAATACTAATATCCACCTCCCAACGATAGAGGGTTGACCCCACGGGTCAACTCTCACTTTGCTCTTTCGCCCCCTACGCTACATAATACAATCCGGCCACCGCCGGGCAACTCATCGCCCACTTGTCAATCTCGCAGAGCCGCAGGGTGCAGACCCTCGCACCGCCTCTCACATCGTACATCGCCGCCACGCCGACCGCCACCAACGGAATACCGCACACCATCGCTATCGCAGTCGACAAGCGCCGCACCTTGACCGTGAACCATTCGCACTATGCGCCATGAGAGATTGGACTGCAAGGGGAGAGGGGGGGCGCAGCCGGGTGCGCCACCCTCACAGCCTCGCCACCGGGCGGTCGCATCGTTTTGGAACACGCACCCCACACGGGCGCAGAGGCAAATATCTCATCGCTCGCTGACCTCCAACCACCCCACATTAACCTCTCGCCACTATCCCTTGAAACTCCCCAACGCCCGAACTTGCCGCCTCCGCCGAGCCGGGGCGAGGGTCAGGCTTCGCCGACCGTGGGGCACGAGCCGCATCTGCGCACGGAGCGGTTTTGCCATTGTTCCCTGCGGTCGGCCTCCTTTGCCTTGAAGTTGTCCGGGGGAGTGAGCCGTGGGCTTATTTTTCCGTCACAAAGTTAGTACGGTCATTCACTGGCGCAAGGGCAGGTGTGCGCTCCGCGTTCCCCCCTCTTTCGGAGCAAGCTCCTGCAAGAGCGTAATCACCCTTGCTTTCGGCAGCTCATTACGACCGCACTTTTGATTGTTCGTAAAAATTAAGAGCCTCGGCTCACTTCTCAAACCCCCAAACACTTCAAAATCATGGCAAAGAAAACCTCCAAAACCGCAGAAAACAAAAAGGCTAAAACCACTTCGACCCGTGCGAAGAAGCAGACCCAGGCCCCCGTCGTCGATACCAAGCCAACCCTTACCCCCAAGCTCATCGTGGCGCAGCGCAAGTTCAACCGCTGGTACGTCTACTTCAAGGGCGTGGCTCCAAAGGATAATGTAGGCTGCGGCTGCAAGACAGCTCAAAGCGCGATAAGATATATGCACCTGCTCAAAGCCCGGTACGGTGCCGTTATCTCCCAAAACATCTACGACCGCCTCGCTTTCGAGGCCGCGAGAGAGGCGTAATGCCTCTCTCTTTCTCTCTCCCCTTGAAGTCCAACCTTATAAAATCTCACGACGATGTACGAATACAAATGCTTCACTCGACAAGGCTCTTGGCGCTTCTACGCCGACTCCGATACCGATGCCCTGCGGCTCGCCCTTTTCTACTGCTGGCGCGACGGCGAGGAATTTATAAAGGTAGAGAGCGCGACCCTCGGCAAGTCTTACACCCTGCGCCTCTGCAAGATTGACAAGACAAATTCGATAACGACGCTTTAACCCCTGCCACACAGCGGTTGCTTCCTCCCGAAGCAGCCGCTGACTGTCTTTTCGCCTCGCCGCCACCCTCCTTAACTTTGCCCCTATGATACGGATAGGCTTCTACACCCCCACGGTGATGTTCTCCGCCGACCTCCCCGACGTCAGCATCTTCACCGACCAAGACTTCGTCGACTTCCGCCTCACCTCGGGCGGAATGGTGCTGCTCGACGAGCGGTACTACACTTATAACGGCTCGGCCACCGTCGCCGACATCGCTTCTCTCATCGAGCAATATATGGCCGGAAACCCCGACCTCAATTTCTCCGAGTTTCTCATCGAGGCATCGGCACCCGACGGATCCGCCGCCTCGCACTCCTTCCGTGTCATATACTGCGACCGCGCTCTCGGACTCTACGACCCCTCGCAATGGCTGCTCGAAAATTTCCTCACTCTCTCCGCTTACCGGCGCATCGCCCCCGACACCTTCTTCGAGCTGCAATGGTTCGCCACCGACCGCGAGGGCATCGCTTTCTTCATCTACGCTACATACCTCGACCCCGACGGAAACACCGCCACCTACCGCTACGTCCTCTCCGGCAACGGTATGATACAGCACGGCGACGGCATAAACCGCCAGTTCGTGATGCTCGCCGATGTACGCGCAAAGATACAGGCCGCAACCAAAGCCTCCACACTTCCCACGCTGCTATCCGTCACCGCACGTTGCGGCGAGCGTTCACTGACCCTGTTTGTCGACACGGCTCTCGCCGACACCCTCCCTTTCCATTACACTAACTGCTTCAACGTCGTGGAACAGCTCATACTCCCTCACGCCACCACCCACAAAATCAAGGCCGACCGCTCTATCGCCGTCCTCGGTAAATCCGCCCGGTTCTACAACGTCACCACCGCAAAGGAATACGAGGTGCAGTCCGCGCCCCTTACCTCCGACGAGTGCTTGCAGGTCGAGCAGATGCTTACCTCTCCCGTAGTCCGTATTCCCTGGGGCACCGACTCAAACCTCACCGAAACCGACTTTGACGCTATGCTCCCAATCCTAATCACCGATTTTACCTCCGAACTTTCCGACTCCGACGACAAGCCCAACTCCGTGAAATTTACTTGGCGCTTCAAGGACACCCGACCCAAATTCAACGCCCGATACTCTCCCGGCATATTCGACACCCATTTCCAACCCCCTTTCTCATAATGTTTTTGGCGTTCCGGCGCCACCGCGCCGTCGGGCTAATGCGGCAAGCCGTCAAGCCTATGGTCTTGACCCATTCGGGCGTATATCCCTAACGCGATAATACCTCACAAAATCCCATAACACTATGAACGCAGTACATATATCAACGGCAAGAACGATGCTCAACTCCGGCGACCCCGTCGACCTCTCCGTATGGCGCAGAGACGGCTCTATCCTCGAACTCCGCAACGTCATATCCCTGCGATATTCCTTTTACGGAGGCTGGCGAAACGTCAAAATCCTTTCCTCCGGCGAGTGCCGCCGCTTGCGCGACTGCTGCATCTTCCGCATTAACGGCCTCGATGTTTTTCTTTAACATTTGCGTATTCCACTGAAAATGCGTAAATTTGCGAATATTCAACACCTCTCGTTACGCATATATGAAACATCGCACTCTACTCATTATATTGCTTTGCCTTTTGGGGTTGCCTATGTCGTGTTTTGCTAAACAAAAAAACGACCGAGCCAAAGTTGTACTTCAATATATAGACAAAGGCAAAGCTCCATTTGATTATATCGCAGATAAACTGCGCTCTCATAAAATTGTTGCTATCGGGGAAGACCACTGGATTGCCGACCATAGCGAGTTTTTATGCGATGTACTCCGAAATGTCGGATATACCGCAGACACTCATATCAGTAATTTAGCACTTGAATTTGGCAACGAGCGCGACCAAATGCTTGCTGACTCTTTGGCTTTTGGCAAGAAATGGAATGAAGCGTTTGCCAATAAAATTCTTCTTGACGCTCCCGATGTGTTAGGAAACCCCTATAAAGGGTATCGTGATGTGCTTTATACCGTATGGGAAACCAATATGCAAAAGCCGGACAGCCTTAAAACTCGCATATTATTGCTTGACCCCGATGATATACCGAGAATTCCGGAGGCGCGTGATGAAAATATCGCCAATATTTTAAGAAACTGCATACGCTCCGGCAAAAAAACTATTTTTTATGCCGGGCAAGCTCACACGCAATATCAAACACGCGGCCAATTACCACGCGGCGGCAAAGGATATTATTATAATTATCCGAGTGCTGCAAAAGCCATTAAGGTGTGTTATCCCAATGATATATTCTCAATAAATCTTTGGGGTGGTTTTATGGGGTCGTATGGTTATATTCCAAATGAAGAAACCACTTGGACTCTTATAGACGGCGGAGAGATTGACCGTGCTTTTGAGTTGAAAGGGAACAATCCAGTCGGTTTTGATATTGATGCTGGTTTTCCTCTTACTCCCTGTCAACTCTATGCAGGTAAAAATTCAGGGAGAGAACCTTGGACGGAAAATCCCGATAACGGCGACCCTTACACTGCTAATCTAAAAATGATAGATTATTGTGACGGTTTTATATTTGTGAAGCCCGTTAAGGATTTTAGCGGTATGCAGCTTATAGATATTTACGACGACGTTTGGGTTGCCACTCTTGCTGATAGGATTGATCCGCCACCGGCAAGAACAAAGGAAGAAATTTTTAAGACAATTCTTGAATGGCACCCAACCTGCTTACCTTTGATTGACAAATAAGCGTCTTTTCGCGCTCATCATATCGTCCATAACTTTGAGCCACCAACCTCAATGTTATGGACTTTTCTTTTTCAAACGACCTTAATTTCAGCTCCGTGGATCAACTGCCCGGACTTGAAGCCCGTGCTGCCTTTACCGTCAATTCGCAGTCGGTGTTCCGTGAGGACACCGACATAGTGCCGACGCTCATAGACTATAAGCTCTCTTATATCCCGTGGGGCGGCGACAACCAAATGCCTTTCGATATTCTCGACCTCATAGAGAAAGACGAAACCCTCGCCACCTGCCAATGCTTCAACGCCGAGGTGTGCTATGGCGCAGGGTTGCGCTACGACACTAAACTCTCAACTCCAATCACTAAACAAGAAGTCGAAGACTTCTATTTGGACAACGACCTCGCCGCATACTTTCTCGGCGTCAGTCAGGACTTGAAGCACTTCGGCTTCGCCGTCAGTGTGCTTATTCTCAACGAGGACGGCACAAAGATTGTGCGCCTCTTGCGCAAGGAAGCCTGTTACTGCCGCTTCGCCCCTGCCGACACCGTCGGCAAAATCCCCTCCGTCCTTTACGCCAACTGGCGAAAGTGCGTCGCTTCTCCCTCCGACATCGAGGTCATAGACCTGCTCGACCCCTCCGCGCCGTGGCGTGATCTGCAAGACAAAGTCGCCAAGCGGACGCGCAACCGCAAGTTCGCAATCGTCAGCCGAATACCGACCGTAGACTCCACCTATTACCCCATACCTTATTACGCCTCGCTGTTCCGGGGCAAGTGGTACAACATCAAGCAGCTCATCGGCATAGCAAAGGAAGCGAAGCTCAAAAACCACGCCCCCATAAAATACCAAATCGAAATCTCCGCGAAATATTGGGAGTCGATTTTCCGTGCCGAGGGCATCACCGACCGTCGCAAGCAGCAGGAGCGCATCGTGCGTGAGAAACAATCAATTCTTGATTTTCTCACCGGTGCGGAGAACTCCGGCAAAGCGTGGTTTTCCACGTTCTACATCACTCCCGACGGAAAGGAGCAGCACGACGTTGTGATAAACAAAATCGACGCCACCAAAGAGGGCGGCGATTGGGAAACCGACATACAGGAAGCTATCAATATGATATGCTTCACTATGCGCGTCCACTCAAACCTCGTAGGCTCCGTGCCCGGAAAGGCGCAGACCAACAACTCCGGCTCCGACAAACGCGAGCTGTACACCATAGCCCAGGCCCTCCAAAAGCCATATCACGACCTGCTTTTCACCGTCCACCGCATCATCATCAAATTCAACGCCTGGCAGGGCGTCACCGTCGATGTGCCTTTTATTCAATTAACCACCCTCGACGAACACCAAGACGCAAAGGAGGTCAAAGTTGCGAGTGACAAGGCGTAAGGTATTCACATCATCACTCTTACTTTTAACTCTTTATGAAGATAATATCCACCAATGAGCAGCTAACTGCGCTGATACCAAATACTCTTATAAGCGTCAAAGGCGAAACGCCGCTCTTTGACAAACTCGCCCCTTTCCTCGACCTCGCCGAGGCGTGGGTCAAGGAAACTTTCACCTCCGAGCCGACCTACAACACAATCTGCGGCTACACGGATAGCAACCCTATCCGCATAGCCGCCGCCCGGCTCGTCGTCGCCGACGCCATGCGCCGTGCAATTCCCTCGCTCGACCTTGTGCTTACGCCCAACGGCTTCGCCACCGTCGGCACCCAAAACCTCGTCGCCGCATCAAAGATGCGTGTCGACCGACTTGTCGGCTCGATGCTGATCCACCGCGACGACTGCATCGCCGCGCTCTTGCCCGAGCTGCCGGGCGCGAGCCGGTGGCTCAACTCCAAGCAAGCCGCTTTCTTCGGCGCAACCCTCTTTACCACTTTGGAAATTGTCGCCCAATCCCCAATTTCCAACTCCCCGAAATGGGAGCGATACCTCGAACTCCGCCCCCAAATCATAGACTTGGAGGCATCGTTGGCCAAGGAATGGTTGTCGCCGGAGCTGATGTCAGCGCTCCGGGCAGAGAACCTGCGCGGAGATCTGCCACCAGTCCGACACGATGTAGTCCGCCAAATCAAGGCACAGCTCATCGACTACCTGCATAAAGGCATGTTCAACAGCCGTCGCCTGGCCGATATAGTCAACATCATACGCCACCGCCCGTCCGATTTTCCCGAATGGCACAGCTCCGACACCGCCCGATTGTTCACCCCCCCGACGTTCCGCAACCGCAAAGAAGCCCCCGGCTACTTCTTTTGAGCATACCCGTAGCCGGTGGGCGGAGTTATCCTGTGTGTCCGTCTGCCATAATGCAGCGAGGTACGGCACGGGGCACTGATTTTCCCTCACAAAGTTAGAATGTGCGTCGGCAGGTCAAGGGCAGGTGTGCGCTCCGCGTTCCTCCGTTTTTCGCTACGTTGCAAAACAGCTATCACCCTTGACTCTCGCAGCCTCCTGTGCACATTCTTTTGATTGTTCGTAAAATCAAAAGTGCCCCGGCACATAACCTCTTAAAAAATTGCATTATGTTTACAGCAGACAAACACATCGCACAGGACAGCTTCGCCAACATCACCGACTACTCGGCGGTATGCCCCAAAGGAATGAAACGCTTCTTTGCTTACGCACACTTCACCGACTTCTCCAACTGCCTCCTGTCTAACATCTTCGCCGCAGACCGTGCCGAAGCTCTGAAAATCGTCCTCGACCGCTTCGCCGACTGCATCAACTACCTCTCCGGCATAAGCCTCCACGCAAGCGACGACTGACTCCCCCTGCGGCTCGCCCACAAGCGAGCCGCAGACACATGCCACCACAATATTTAATGTTTTATTACGTTATTATTGCAAACGACAATCAACTCACTATGAAGCAAATCCTCAATATCCTTATTCTGCTCTCTATCGTATTATTTACATCGTGCAACAAAGAAGATAGAGAGCCTGAATATACACCGCTTACTATTCATCGACAATTCAATACACAAACTATGTCTGTAAAATTGTCGGAACTCAAAGACTTTACTGAATACAAGGATAAAATCTTTATCGTCAATTCCATAGATGAATTGCCCGAAGACAAGTATTTCAGTACCGAGGATTTTGTGAGAGCTAACATCAACTTCTCCGAGTATTCTCTTGTTATCGTGTATCAGCTTATTTTAGGTGATATTGTTACATATCAGTATGGTTGGTGTTATGATAATTGGGAAGAACGCTATCAATTCAACACCACCTATGACCGTATAAAGGACTCGGAATATGTGGACGGCGAAATTGAGAATTTCACATACTTGCGGAGTGCAATTCTTGTCCGCCGTATTCCGTCCGATGCCAAATGCTCTATTTCAATGGGTATCTACGAGCATTAACTTTACGTCTTTTCCGCATAGTGGGCTTTACCGTACTTTCGCAGTGCGTTAAAGCCCTTTTTCTATGCAGACAATTTCAATAAATTTCATCGTGCCGCAGGGGTGGCACGAACTCTCCGATAAACAGCTTCGCTATGTTTATCAACTGCTTGCTCAAAATTTCACCTCCGACGAGGTGAAGACCCTTTGCTTGCTCCATTGGACGGGCACCAAAGTTATAGGCAAGCAAAACACCGACGGCTACCTGCTCCGAAAAGGAAAAATCCTTTTCGAGGTAACGCCGCTTACACTCGCCGAACTGCTCCCGAACCTCGATTGGCTCGGCTCGCTCCCGTCCACGCCCATACGCCCCGTAAAACTCAAACACCGCCCCGGCATCGCCGCCGACTTCGCCGAGGTGCCATTTGAGCAATACATCATCGTCGATAACCTCTATCAAGGCTATCTCCAAACACAGGACGATGCGCTGCTCGACGAAATAGCCTCGGTGGTATATCCCGGCATCAAGACACCGCTTGCCGCCGACGAGCGCATAGCCATTTTCTACTGGGTCGCCTCGCTCAAAGACTTTTTCGCTCGCCGCTATCCCGACTTCTTCCAACCGGCAGCGTCCTCAAACCTGCTCGGCGATGCACAGCCCGACGTGGAGGGCGCGATGAATGCTCAAATCCGTGCCCTAACCAAAGGCGATGTCACCAAAGAGGCCGAAGTCTTCGCCCTCGATACCCACCGCGCACTTACCGAACTCAACGCCCAGGCAAGAGAGTATAAACAGCTCAACTCCCAACTCAACAAGAAATGACAGCACAACTCAAAGGAACGTGGGACGCGGCTGCTTTCTTTGAAAAGCTCACCGCCACCAACCGCCTTGCTTTGGTCGAAGGCTTCACCTTCTGCCGCGTCAGCGGATTGGAGGGCTTCGAGGAAGCCGTCGCGCAAATGCAGAACACCGCTGCATTTGTCTGCGTGTCGGACGTAGCCGACGGCTACACCGACCTCAACAACACACCTCGCACTCGACGCATCAAGACCGTATTCTTCGCTATGCGACACGCCGCCGAAGATATGGAGGCACGTGCCGAATGTATGGCAACCATACGCGAGCTGTTCCGCCAATTCGCAACGCGCCTTATCCTCGAAAAAGTCCGTCTGGAGCAGAACTGCATCTACATCGACCCCCGAATATCGTTCAACGAGATAGACCGATATTTCTTCTCCGGCGCAGCCGGGGCATATTTCCAAATCGCCGTCGATGTTTTCACCGACCTACGACACAATCCCGATGAATGGAACGACTGACAAGGCTTTACAGGAACGACAAAAGTACGTCCAAGCCTTTAACGCCACGATGATTAAGATTTGGCGCGAGCAAATTGCGCTGCTCGGGGTCATAGACACCGGCGCTCTTTACCGCTCGACGCTTGCCGTGCGTATGAACGCCGACGGCAAATATACATCTATCACTCTCGAACAATCATTTAACCTGTACGGCCTGTTCGTCGACTACGCCACCGGCTCAAACACGCCACGCGACAACCCCGGCGATCTCGGACGCGACAACGCCCGAAAACGCCGCCGTTGGTTCAGCCGCAAATACTATGCCTCCGTGATGAACATACGCGACTTCTACGCCGACAACCTCGGACGCGACCTTGCCGACACCGTCAGCAACGCCCTAACTCGCAACATTTCCCGTCGCTTCGTCACATAGGCTTATTTACTTTCAGGAGTAATATTCAAATCCCAATTCATTTTAATTCGAGCATCAGAGGGCACTTTATCGGTCACAAAAGCGACCTGATAGATGCGATATTGGCTTTCATCTTCGTCCTCGGGGTCATCGTATGAAGAAAACTGTTCTTCTACAACCAAATAATAATCGCCCTTTATCATATGATAATCCTGATCTCCGACAAATAGTGAGAAGCTACGAACTTTCGTAGCCTGCCAATAATTGCTTGACACTAAAATAGTTCTTACGGAAATAATAGACTTTGTAGTAAAATCCACATTGAGCCAATTTGGATTTGCTTCAATAAATTTTTCAGTTTGCGTATCATATACATCTGCAACCGAATTTATTATATCCATGTGATTTACGCCTTTCCACGGCAAGAGGTCATTATCCTTTTGCCACGGCGCAATTACAGTGTTCAGTTGCGTAATCTTTTGCTGTATATAAAGAGGTTCGCTTGTGTGGTGACAAGACGAAATGAATATTGCTAAAACAGCAACCAGTAAAATCTTAATCGTTTTCATTAGAGTAATTTATATACATCATAAAACGCTTGACAGACGATTTTATTGTGCCTATATGTGTCTTTTCACCGCCCAACCGATAGCCATACTTTTGCGGTAAACTCATAAACCTATTAACCATAAACCGCGCCACCGGCGCTTTTCGTATGGCTATCGACGTTAAATCCCTCTCGCAGATTATCTCGGACTTCCGAAAGCTGCAATCCAAGGACTCCGTTTCCCCGGAGTCGCTCGGCGCAATCTTGCAGCGCATCGCCGACCTGCTCGCAACTGCCGGTACGCCCGACACCGTCACCGCTATTCAAACCCTGCTCAACGGCTTCAAGGCCGCAGGGCAAGCGGTGTGTTCCATTGAGCAAGGTGCTTCCGACCGCAACAATATCCTCGCAAACATCAAGGCCGTTGACCTCGGAAACGGCTCTATCGCAACCGCCTCCAACAACCTTTTCATCAAACAGGCCACCACCGAGCGTGCCGGGGCGATGCGTGCGCAGCAGGTCATAGACCTCAACAACGCCCGTAACCGCATCGCAGAAATACTGCCCCTGCTCGAAAAAATTCAGGCTAAACTCGGTATGACCGACGGCACCAAAGGGCTGTACAACACCGCCCAAATCTCCGTGGCCGTCGTTGGTAGCACCTTGAAAATATACGGTGCACAGCAGCTCATCGCCGACGGATATGTGCCTTACCTGTTCCGGCACACGCGCAAGCGCAACCAATGGCGCGACAAGGTAGTAATCGAGGCCGGAGGTGCCACCAAATCTTACTGCGACAAACGCAAGGGGTGGAACCTCTACGGCTCCGTCCACTCCGTGAAAATATCCGGCTCGACGCTCTCTTTCTCCCTCAACCCCAAAGCGCATCAGTCGCAGACCGCCACCGCCTATTCCTCCGCGCCCTCGGCTCTCGTCACCGTCCATACACGCCGCGACGGCACCCCCTCTATCGGCTGGGGCCGCTCGACAATCTCCCTTCTCGACCCCAAAAACGCCCGTAAGCACCGCATGATCCGACTGCGCGTTGCCGTCGGCTTCGCAAAGAAGATGCTCCCCGGACGCTCCCTTATCACCACAGCCAACCTCGTAAGCTCGCTCGCCGAGTTCTCGATAATCTACAACCCCAATACCAAACAATGGACTTTCGGAAAGTAGGTGCAGCGGAGCTACTGATTAAAGATTAGTGATTATTAAACGCCACCCTCTATACTCTAATCCCTAATCTCTAAACTGCGGCAAAGCCGCATAAAAAAGATAGCCCTCACGGCAGAGCCGCAAGGGTGATGCTATCAGTTAAACCTCTTCCCGATAGCCCGAGGCATAAACCTGCGGAGATGCTATCGCAAATGCAACGCGAGATAGCCCATACGGGGTGCTATCAAGCATACGGACATAGGTATCACAGTTCTTTTAGCTTGGCTTCACTTACAGGTAGAGGTGTCCGGGTTAATTAGTTTGGTTTAACGTATCTTGATACGCAAAGTTAACAATAATTCTCCACATACACAACATTTTACAATGGAAATTCGCAAACATCGCCCGACCATTCAGCTCATCGCCGCCGTGCTCCTTATTATCGTCGGCTGCGGTCTTCTCATCGCAGGTTTTGTCGTGCCACCGCCCGGCGAAATCCACAATTCAGTCCTTATCGCTTTCGGTGAAATCCTCACTTTCGCAGGGGCGGTATTCGGATTAAAATATCATTATGAATACGGCGGTAGCCGCCACCACGAAAACTCATCTCAATCATCACATAACACATCAACCAAAAATGCAGACAATCCGTAAAGGCAGCAGAGGGGGCGAGGTCGCCACCCTCCAACGCGCTCTCAACCTTATTGCCGACGGCATCTTCGGCCCTATTACCGATGAAGCCGTCCGCGACTTCCAACGCTCCCGAAACCTCGCCACCGACGGCATCGTTGGCCCGAAGACCTGGGCCGCGCTCGGGATCGGCACATCACCGAACCCTCGCCGCATCGACAAGATAATCCTCCATTGCTCGGCCACCCCCGAGGGTGAGGATTATACCGTCGACCAAATCCGGCAGATGCACATTGCCCGTGGATTTACCGACATCGGCTATCACTGGTACATCACACGCGACGGCAAAATCCACAAAGGGCGCGACGAGGCCAAAATCGGGGCGCACACTACCGGCCACAACTCCCACTCAATCGGAGTGTGCTATTGCGGCGGTTGCCCTCCGCGCAGCGTCAGGAACTGGGCCAACCAAGGCAAAGACACACGCACCCCGGCGCAACGTGCCGCCATAATCCGGCTCTGCAAAGAGCTGAAAGGCCGTTACCCCTCGGCCACCCTCCACGGTCACAACGAGTTCGCAAACAAGGCTTGCCCCTCATTCATCGTAAAAAACGACCCCGACCTATGCGCACTATAAAGATTGGAGGCAACAGCCGAGTGCCGAGAGTATGGCTGCACCTTATTTCTCTCGGCTCTGCACTCTTGGCTCTTGTCTATCTCACCGGCTGCAAGACCAACAAAAACATCGTCAGTGATAAATCGCTCGCCACCGACTCGCTCGCACACAGTGAGCATCACCGCACAACGGCGGTGATAGACTCCGCCGTAAGACATTTCGATTTTAGCTTCGACACCCTGAAAATCGAAATCGAGCGACCTGTGCAATACGCCGAGGCACCCGAGATTATCCGGCTCAAAGCCATAAAAGGGCGTGTGATAGACCGGCGGCGTGAGCATAGAGATAGCGTGGAAGCCTACAACAGCCTCGATACGGTAAGATACAGGCAAGCGGCAGTCGAGGCTTCAACCGAGCACACCGCCACCACACGCCTATACAATCCGCCCGACGGCACGATAATATCCGTAGCAGCCCTCCTGGCCGCAGCCGTCCTTATATGGCTTTTCCTCCGAAAACGCTAATCCCCCATACCCCAAGAGTAGTTTTTTCATAGATAGCAAGCGAGTTGCCCGGGAGGGTAGCTCGTTTTGTTTTTCGTGTCCGTCTTTATTGACCCCGACCCGTCAGGTGGCGTGGCGGCTACTTATGAACCGGCTTCACTCACTCGCTTGCGTATCTGACCTTTGAAAGCCCGAACATCGCAGTTCACGGGTCGTACCTCCCTGTAAACTGCGACCGCTGCGGTTGGCGGAACGAAAGATTTATCTCTCCGGCTTGCCCTCGCTTCTATCCCGACACCGCTCCTAACCTCGCGGTGTCGGGCGCGATGTCCGCACCTGCGTTCAAAAACTTTCTCGGCTGTGGCGATGCTCGCTACAACCGTTCGCCACCTTGCTTGTTTTCCGGCTTCCCGAAGGTCTATCCGTCGCGCTCCCTCCCTCATTGGCACAGCAGCCGCCACGCCACCTTCCTCCCCACCCAAAGCGGACTGACGGACACACGGGGCAACGCCCTTGCAGGGCAGAGAGGATTGAACGCCGCAGGGGGCAGATGTAGGGGACGGCATCATTGACCCACCCGGAGCGTGGCGCGCCCCGGCATCGCACCGTACGTTCTCCATTCTCCAAGCCACAGCACCAGTCATCGTCAACTCCGAGCATCGCTGTTCATAGGCTCCACAAGTTGCGCTTATGAATAGCGACCGGGGCGGTTGCCGGCACGAAGATTGCCGCCTCCCTCTTGACCGCAACTTTTCCCCGACACCTCCGGCAGAGCCGTCGGTTGTCGGGAGTTGCGGATCTGCGACGGCCACGCCAAACTTCTCAATCCGAAACGCCGCCGCTTCTTTCACGCCACCGCTCCTTGCCTCGCGGTGGCGTGCGCGTCTGCGTCGCGGACTGACCGGCAACCACCCCTTGCTGTTCCGAGCCGCCGATGCCGAGCCGTGGCTCTCCGACTTCCGCCCGACGCAGCAGCCGCACAAACGCCACGCTCCACCCACCCCGAAGTGGAAGCCGCCCCCCTGCATCTGCCTCTCCACGGCCACCATTTCATCAAGCGTCTGCGACGCGACCCCACCCCAGGCTTTTATCTTTGCAGTCAGAAATGATCTTACTATTTTTGTTAATCAAATGTTAACAAACATTTAACCAAAGGATAGTCGGTGAACTAACCAAGCCCCAGCAGAATAGAACTTTTCGGGGTATGAGTCCGACTATCCTTTTTGATTGCAATATCAAACTATAATACAAGGACTCCGTGGCAGGAATGACCTACTAAAAGTTTCAGATGCAATCTCCAGGTTAAATGAAATTAAAACACTGCGAAGATATGAAAAAAATTTCAGTCGGTATTGACATATCCAAGAAAACTCTTGATGCGTCAATCTACAGTGGCAGCGGTGGTCAGCCATGGATCAAGACCACCAACTCGGAAGATGGGTTTGTAAAAATCATCAACTGGGTAGAGAAACAAGGGTTCAACCCACAGGAGGTTATGTTTGTAATGGAGCATACCGGCCATTATGGATACGCATTAGCTGCGTTCCTTGATGCTCATGATATGCCATATACCTTTGTTGCAGGGTTGGAGGTAAAGCATCATTTCCCTTTAAGTCGAGTCAAGAACGACAAGAATGATGCAAAGAAGATCGCCCAATACTTCTATGAAGTACAGGAGCGGGAGGATTTTCGTATTCAGACCATAAAGGCATCGGAAATATACACACTATCGCTACTTCTGAGCGAGCGCAATCTATACGTCAAACACAGAGCACATCTGAAAGCGCAATTATCGGAGACACAAGAGTATAGCTCAGCAAATCGTAACGAAAGACTTAAGACCATCGAGAAGGTATACAGCAAGCAGATTAGGGAGATAGAGAAAGAGATCACCAATGTAATCGACTCTACTCCTGAACTGAAAAAAAATTACGACCTTATCCGTGGAATTGCAGGTATCGGTTTGGTTACTGCGGTAACCATCATAGTGGCGACTGCGAATTTCACCAGATCCAAAAACGCCCGGAGTTTTGCAAATCATATATGTGTGGCGCCATGTGATAAAAGCTCCGGCACCAGTGTCAAAGGTGGAGTCCATACATCAAACATTGGACGCAAGGACATTAAAGCATTGCTTTCTCGAGGAGTATTACTTGCCATAAAATATGACAAGGGAATCAAGTCTTATTATGAGCGCAAGCGCGAAGAGGGCAAACATTATTATTGCATCGCGAATGCAATAATGTTCAAGATGGTATGCCGGATCTTCGCTGTGGTAAAAAGAGGAACGCCTTATGTAGAGACTCATGCTTATATCCAATGACGGGATAACTACCGGTATTCGTTTGTAGAGCCCCTCGGGTTGCTAAAAGAGGCGAAGGCCTCGATGGGCTTCGCCTCTTTGGGATGACTACCGTCCTAATCGATGTGTCACCCCTCTGGTTGCTATGCAAAATTACTAAGAATCCTGCAATTATCAAAATTTACATTTTTTAACGCTAAAATTTGGCTGCAACTCTTGCGAGTTCCCTATAATACCCCGATGTGCGGACAGCCGATGCACAGACTCCACTCCGGCCCTGTGTCAACCTCTGCGCTCGCTCCGCGTTTTGTCGGTCGAGGTGAACGCCACGCCACCCCCATACACATATCGCCCCGTGCTCGGTGCCCTGCGCCGCGTCGAAAAGTGTTCTCCTGCGTCGGGGGGAGCGCGGCTACTTCGACTGACAACGCCGAGTTCACTCCGCTCCTTTGACCCTGCACCTCCGTGTCGCGCAGCATCGTCCTCACCGCACATCGCCGACATTCAACCCCTCGCTTTGATAAATCTGCATCGAGGGAGAGCGGTTGCTTGCGAGTGCATCAAAATCCACCTTGCGGATTTTGACACACACGCAAGCCATTGACCGCCCGATGCCCTCAATCCGTGGGGCGGCTCTGCATATTCCGCACGGAGCGACAAGGGCAAGCCGAAAGGAAGCGGCAGATACTATGGAGACTACCAAATTTTTTCGTGACAATTTGTCAGAATCGATGAAAAAAATTAATTTTGCGTCGGACAAAAGAAGTTAGGTCGATGCATTAGACCGAAGCTATCTTGTAAGAGGCTTTAACCGGCCTCTTTTTTTGTCGGGTATGGACAAAAGAAGTCAGGTCTCCGCAATACCCGATGTTATCTTGGCTGACGCATGGACATAGTCAGGGTCGTAGTTCTCGTTCTTTTTCCAAATTGTGTATATAATTATCAGAAGTTTGCGCTCGACCGCAACAAGTCCCTTCAATTTGCTCGTTCCTGTATTTCGTTCCGCTATTCGTTGATAGAGGTCTACGAACTTGCCGGTGCCATGAGTGGCTGCTGTCATGGCCGGCATGTAGAGAAGCCGTCGTATGTATCTGTTTCCTTTCTTTGATATGTGTGTACGTCCGGCATAGTCACCAGACTGACGCTCCACTACGTCAAAACCTGCGAAACTCGTAACTTGGCGAGTATTCGCAAACATCTCGAAACCATTGACTTCGCACACAATCTGGATAGCGACCAGTTCGCTGATTCCCTTGATTGTAGCGAGCTTTTGGATTTTGCGCTTGAAGTCATGGTCTGCGTAAGCGAGCTTCTTCAGTTCCGCTTCCTCGTGCTCGATCATATCGCCGAGGCACAGTATGTGTTCCTGTTCGGACTCTATGATACTCTTTGGTGTACGCTTGGTGGATTTGTAAGCCGAGAGCCGTGTCATGGCTCTGGAGCGCTCCTTTTTAAGCGCCAGTATGTGGCGGCTCAACGTGCGCAGCTCATGGTAGTTCCCGGTCATGGGCGACCACAACTTGAGGGGAAACATACAGCCGTAACGCGCGATTATCTTCGCGTCCACCTTGTCGTTCTTGGTCTTGATGTTCTCTACCTTGGTGAAATTCTTGATTTTAGTAGGCAGCACGACGCTTACCGCCCATCCGACCTCATGGCAGTAGTCCACGAAGTTTTCATGATACACGCCTGTCGATTCGAGGACTACGGTGCTTATGCACCGCTTCGTCTTTGATGCTACATAGAGTATCATTTCCGAAAACCCTTTTGGGGCATTCGAGAATGACTTTGTTCCCACAACCTTCTGTGTGGCCTTTTCGAGGATGGCGATTTCAAGCGTTTTCTTCGACACATCCACGCCGATGATAAATTCTTTTAACTCACTCATATTCAATTGGTCTTTTGTTGCTGAATTTTCTCTGCATTCTCTCGTGGGGTCTATTCAGAATGAACCATGTTCTT
>OHBJ01000069.1_pt1 | contig 44861 bp, 37 predicted proteins | sample 1577241 | NCBI WGS metagenome assembly OHBJ01 (sample SAMEA3541594, study PRJEB24748) | human gut metagenome | biome: human gut; feature: human-associated habitat; material: faeces | place: China | collected 2012 | reverse complement strand
CACCGGCGTTGTCAATAAAATGGTATGGAGAAAATTCTAATCCTAACAAATCATTAAAAATAATGAAAATTCTATATTCACATCATGGAATAGAAGGGAAGAACGGATGGGGAAGAACCTTTTATATGGCTCAAGGTTTAGCCGACCTCGGTCATGACGTAACTTTATTAACAATCAATCCAAAACGCTCATTTTTCAAAATAAAACATTACACTTATAAAGGAGTTAATATAAAAGTATTACCTGACTTTTTTCCTAATAAAATCAAAACCTCTGGATATGCAGTGTGGAGTTCTATATTCGGATTAATATTCTCAATATTTCATAAATTTGATATTTGTATAACAGATTGTGGTCATAGGTTCACTTCTTCTCCTTGTAAAATTAACAGATTTATTTATCACTCACTATATATTTCAGAGTGGTGGGACTTCTTTGGTAAGGGAGGCTACCTTGAAAAGAAAAGTAAATTATATAGATTAATATTTGGTAGAATTGAATGCTATAATGAAATTAAAGATAAAAAGAAGGCTGATGCAGTCGTCGTTTTATCTTCCTTTATGAAGAATAGAGCTATTGAAAAAGGAATAAACCCAGAAAAAGTATTCATTATACCTGGTGGGTCTATTGTTAAAGACGTAAAACCTCTTTACCCATACTGTAAATCAACAGAAAAACATAAAAAATATATTGCCTATATTGGTATTAGTAATCAAGAAATTGATTTAATAGCACCCTTTATTGAGGCATTAAAGAGCGATAAAATACGAGATTATTTTAAACTTATTTTATATGGGAATACTATCTCTAAAGAAAAATGGGATAAGTTAGAATTATCCTCTATATCTGAACAAAGAGGGTGGTTAGATTACTCTAAAGATGTTTCTACATTAAAGGATGTGGATATTTTTCTTCAACTTTTAGACAACAACAATATTTCTAAGGCAGGTTGGCCAAATAAGTTAGGGGATTATTTAGCATTTGGCAAACCTGTAATACTGTCTCCATATGGTGATTTAATAGATTTTGTAAAGGATGAAAAAGGATTTTTTACTGTTGACTATGACAAAGACTCTATAATTAATACATTGTTAAGAATTAAAGATTCTACTTATCCAGAATTAGAAAGAATGGGAAAATGCAATCGACAATTAGCGGAAACTATATCTTGGAAGAATAGAGCAAAAAAAATAGAATACATATATAACAAAACTAAATGCTATAATGAAACTATCAAGAATTAAGAAACTTATATTTCTTCATTTGCAGCACTTGCCAATGAAGTCAAGAGGTTGGAGACCAACAATATGCAAATGGGGGGGGGTAAACGTGAAATGCCCTAAAAAGACTTTCATTGGAGAAGACGTTATCTTCGACACAAATTTTCCTGAAGATATAATAATTGAAGAAGGAGTTAGATTAGCAGCTGGAGTTCGTATTGTTACTCACTTTATGAATCCCCAAACAGGAGGTTACGATAGAGGCCAAGTTCATGTTTACAAAGGGGCATATCTTGGAATGGGAACAATGGTTGTTAAACCTGTTACCATCGGAGAAGGAGCAATCGTTGGAGCAGGTTCTATCGTAACTAAAGACATTCCAGAAAATGAAGTATGGGCAGGAAACCCTGCTCGGTTTATTAGAAAAAGATAAATTATGCCAAACGCTATATTTTTTTACAGAATACAAAGGTGGTTATATTTACACCATATTCCATTTTTACCTAAATTAATTCAACTATTAATTTTCCTAATCTATAACACAAAAATTACTGCTGATTCAAAAATAGGAAAAGGAACTTACTTTGTTTGCAAAGGGATTAGCACAGTACTAATTCCAGGAACAGAAATCGGAGAAAACTGCGTAATAGGGTTACGTTTCTCTACAGTAAGAAAATTTCCATACAAAAACGTTCCTAAAATTGGTAATAATGTTTTTATCGGTCCAAACGTTATAATCAGTGGGCCCGTTGAAATAGGCGACAACTGCATTATTGCAGCTAATTCATTTGTTGACAAATCTTTAAGGGGGGGGGGTAATTGTTGCAGGCTCTCCTGCTAAAATAATCGGATATACAAAAGACTTAAACTATGATATTTCCTCTAATCAAAAAGATTTAGAAGGAATAGCACCATATCTGCAACCAAAAAAATAGACTAACAATATGCAAAAAGTTATTGACTCTTTTCGTTTGCTGAGGGGATACTGCGAGCGGGAGGGGTTCAAAGGTTGGGACCCGTATGACGGTTTGAACTCCAAGGTTTTTCAAGCGTTGCCTTTCCTAAAAAAGTCGGCACTATGCCGTTTGGTCGTTATACAAGGCTTTAAACGTTGCCCTATAAACCTCCGCAGAATTGCCCTCGTTCCAAAGGAATATAATGCAAAAGGCATCGGGCTGTTCCTGTCCGGTTACTGCAACCTCTATAATGCTGTTAAGGCAAATCCAAAACTTGCGGAAAGCCTCGGCTCTGCCGATTCCCTAAAGTCGCAGATTAACGAATTGGCGGAACTGCTTATCTCTTTGCAATCAAAGGGTTATAGTGGTGCTTGCTGGGGTTATAACTTTGACTGGCAGGCTCGCAGACTGTTTTTATTCCCAAAATATACGCCAACAGTCGTTGCAACAAATTTCTGTGCAACTGCCCTTATGGAAGCATACGAGATTACAGGCGAGAAAAAATATCTTGAAATAGCCCTAAGTGCAGCAAATTTCGTTATCAAAGACCTTCACCGCTCTGATTACAAAGACGGATTCCTCTTCTCTTACAGTCCATTGCAAGGTAACGACACCGTTTTCAATGCCTCACTTCTCGGCTCAAGGCTACTAAGTTTCTGCTATAAATACACAGGCAACGAGGAATATCGCAACCTTGCCGAGCAAAGCATTAAGGCGTGTTGTGCAGGTCAAAAGGAAAACGGGGCATGGGTATATGGCATGCTACCAGTGCAAAGCTGGGTTGACAGTTTCCATACCGGCTACAACCTTGACGCCCTTATTGCGTATCAGGAGCAGACTGCCGATGATAAGTATAACAAATTCATCGAAAAAGGCTTTGAATACTATATCCAAAACTTCTTCGAAGCCGACGGAACTCCAAAATACTACGACAACCGCACCTACCCTATCGACATACATTGCCCTGGTCAGTTGCTCGTAACACTTGCAAGACTACACAAGACTGAAGAATATAAGGATATTGCAGAAAAGGTCATAGACTGGACAATCCGCAATATGCAAGACAAAAAAGGCTATTTCTATTATCAGTTGAAGCCTGGGGTGAGTTCAAAAATATCATATATGCGTTGGAGCAATGCGTTTATGTTCAACGCGTTGAGTCATTATATTCTGGTGCGTTCAAAGTAATAAGCACCTTTAATTAACTAAAAAACTATGGATAAGGTTTCTTTAAAGGGGGTTGAGATATATCCTTTCAAGTCGGAGGCTGAATTACTGTCGTTTGTCGACAATCAAAAAGGTATCCTCGTTGCGATTAATGCCGAAAAAATCCTACACGCTTCGCAGGAAATGCGTGCAATCATCAATAGAAACATTGGCTACTGCGACGGTGCCGGTGCACAACTCGCTCTGAAGCAAAAGGGTTTCAAAGAGGCGTGCAAGGTGCCTGGCTGCGAATTGTGGCTGAAAATTATCGAGCGTTTCCATAAGGAAAAAACTTTCTACCTTATTGGCGGCAAGCCTCAGGTCATTGAGGAAACAGTTGCGAAACTCAAAAGCCAATTCGAGGGAATAAACATTGTTGGCTACCGCGACGGCTACCTCAAAAAGGACAAGGATCGCGAAAACCTTATCAACGACATCGTTGAAAAGAAGCCTGACGTTGTTTTCATTGCTATGGGCTCGCCAAAGCAGGAACTGCTAATGGAGGACATCAGCAAACGCCATAAGGCTATTTTCCAAGGTCTCGGAGGTAGTTTCGACGTATATACAGGTCACGTTCAGCGAGCACCCAAGTGGTGGGTTGACCACAATATGGAATTTGCGTACCGACTGCTCCGCGAGCCAAAGCGTATCAAGCGTCAAATTCATTTGGTAAAGTACGCTTATTGGCTAATGGCTAAAAAGATATAGTTTGGGAGTTTGCAAAAACGTGCGGAAAGGGTTACCTTTGGAAATGGTTTGCCAACGCATTTTGCGTAATGGTTTAACGGCACAGCCACGGACACTATGCAGAGTGTTCCTACAGTTAAATACGCGCAATACTTTATTATTCAACGAATTAAAAAAACTAAAATATAACAAAATGAAAACCGTAATGCTTGTTTTTGGTACTCGCCCGGAGGCTATCAAGATGGCTCCGCTTGTAAAAGAGTTCCAAAAATATCCGGAAGATTTTAAGACTATCGTATGCGTAACAGGTCAGCACCGCCAAATGCTTGACCAGGTTCTTAGCATTTTCGATATCAAGCCAGACTATGACTTGAACATCATGAAGCAGGGTCAAGACCTTTACGACGTTACAGCACGCGTTCTTACGGGTCTTCGCGACGTCCTCAAAGAAACGACTCCAGATATCGTACTTGTTCATGGCGACACAACAACTTCTACCGCAGCCGCTATCGCCGCTTTCTACCAGCAAATCCCTGTTGGCCACGTAGAAGCAGGTTTGCGTACGCACAATATCTACAGCCCATGGCCTGAAGAAATGAACCGCCAGTTGACAGGACGCATCGCCACTTTAAACTTCGCTCCTACTCCACTCAGCCGCGAAAACCTCCTCAAAGAAGCCGTTGCCGACGATAAAATTATCGTTACAGGAAATACCGTTATCGACGCCCTTCACATGGTTGTTGGCAGAATTGGTAGCGACGACGCTCTTAACAAAGAATTAAACGGCAACCTTGCAAAGGCAGGCTACAGCGTTGACCGCCTTGCCGACGGAAAGAAACTTGTGCTTATCACCGGTCACCGCCGCGAAAACTTCGGCGACGGATTTATCAACATGTGCTCTGCCATCAAGACACTTACAGAAAAATATCCAGATGTTGACTTCGTATATCCTATGCACCTCAACCCAAATGTAAGAAAGCCAATTCACGAAGTATTCGGCGAAGACCTCGGCAACCTGAAGAACATGTTCTTCATAGAACCGCTCGAATATCTTGAATTTGTTTATCTAATGGAGAAATCAACAATCGTGTTGACAGACTCAGGTGGTATTCAGGAAGAAGCACCAGGCCTTGGAAAACCGGTTTTGGTTATGCGTGACACAACAGAGCGTCCGGAAGCACTTGCCGCAGGAACAGTTAAACTCGTTGGCACAAACTACGACAAGATTGTTGGCGAAGTGTCAGAATTGCTCGATGACGTAGCCGCATACGAAAAAATGAGCAAATCCGTGAACCCATACGGCGACGGAAAAGCCTGTGGTAGAATCGTAGAACGCGTAAAGGCTGATTTTTAGGGCGTTTTTCCATCCGCTCTCACAAAACGGACTACGGAAATAAAAATAGCACCAGCAATGCTGGTGCTATTTTTTGTATTATACGGTTTCAGCAGACGCTCCGATTCCTTGTAAATTTTCAAGGCAACGGAGCCTTTCATTTCTCATTTTCATTCAGATACATATCCGAGAGTTCGCGAACCCAGTTGGTAACATCTTTACGGAGTTTATCAGGTTGAAGCACTTCCACCATACTTCCCATACCAAGTATAGCCATGATGAAATCGTAGGTAGGAGCAAGGAAATACTGAAAATCAGCACATACTCCGTCCTCAGTATAAACCTCCTTTTGCGAAGGGTGGAGAGGCAGTGAGCGCATATAGTTGACATGATTGTCGTATGCACGGATTACGACTGTGCAAGGCGGTGTGCCGTCATGAAGCACTATTCCGTAATGAAGCGCAAAATAATCCTCGGCATTAAAATCCTTTGGCAACTTGAACTTTCTGTCGGTTGATTCCATGTTTTTGATACGGTCAAGTCCGTAGAGCCACAATCGTCCGTTCCCCCCTTTGCCCAGCACATACCATCGATTTTGATGGAGCTTTATGCAGTATGGCTCGATATTGAACGTGTGTTCCTTTCGACCAAAAGCCTGATAGGTTATCCTGACTGCAACATTGTCTTTCATTGCTGTCAGTATCGGAGTTAGGAAATCACGTCCAGAAGGAATTTCATCAACCACGATACGGCTACTCAGTGACTTATTGCTGGCAATGATGTTACCGGTGCCGATTGAATCGAGCATCCACTTACGCACCTTATTGCTTTCCAGCTCTTCCGGGTTTGATATGAAATAGCGGTAGCAACCACCCTTCTCGCACTCAATCTCAACTCCATACTGCACAAGTATCTGGTCGCGCCAGCGGTTAAATTTACAGCGCAATAGCTCCTTGCCCCGGCTAAGTTCCTCGTTGTCCTGCCACTTCTGTGAGAGGTCTTCGAGGGAAATGCGCCCGGCTCTGCGTATGGTCTCAATGAGCCATATATGTTTCTCGGCCTGTGTCATATCCTGTTATTGGCTTTTGTTTCTGCAAAGTTAACAAACTCCTGTATCATTTAATGATACACAGATTATTTTTTATAGCAGCAATTATCTATCGAGTTTTCTGTCCTGATGCCTACCACAGAAACCATCCCTTTAACAGTCAGAAAATTGTAGTGATACGACACCATAATAAGATACGCTGCTTGATAATCTCCTTTGCGAACCACAAAACGGTCGAATCGGAAATTCCAAAATTAAGATTCTCAATATATGAATCCTGTTGATCTGAAATATCTTTAAATTCAAACGTTTCCATTCTTTTAAATCGGTTACGGTTACACAATCCAATATTCAATACCTTCGCCATCGTCATCAAAACGATTATTCGCTTCATTCTCTGCTTTAATCAGTGCCTTCTCTTCTTCTGACAATGGGGGTAAATCCACAAAGAAAACATTGTTGGGGCGCTGAGCCATATTTAATTTATGTCTCAGCCATATTGATTCCATCAAGGCTGTAACACCTTCTGGAGAATTGATTCTTTTGTCTGTAAGATGTTTCATTTTGATGCCTTAAAATTGAAGACTGGGCGGATTATCATATCAATTGTGGCGGTAAGGCCGATATATGATTACCACTATTTACTAAGGTGGATAGTATGTACCGCCAATAAATAACGATACACACTCTTTAATCAGTTCAACGTAATCCCAAAATTTCCACCTTGAGTTGTGTGGCTATTATTTCCACCATCTTATCCCAAAGCCGGGAGTTCTGAAACTGCGACATCGGAATATGATTTTCGTAACGCTTGAAGAACAGAATCGGGTGTTTTATATCCCAGCTGTCAATGATTTCCTTCCAGTTCACCTTGTCATGACACTTCTCGAGCATATCCATGCTCCAGCCATCCATTGAGGAAATTTCTTTCCTTGCAGCCTCCTCAAGAACGGCTGCAAGGAATTGATTGTTTGAGATAGGATTCATAACACGTTGTTTCAAGTTTTCGATGCAAAGTTAGCCGCAGGATGGTGTGTTTTGTGATACACCTTAAATTATTCCAGAAAATTTTTAAACAGAACGAATATTTCCTATCTGAAGGTTTACTTTGCACCAATGTATCAAATTTTGATTCTTCCTATGTCTATCTTTGGTTACGGTTATGATTTTAGCAAAACAAAAAACAAAAAGGCTGATACCTCATGAGAAGTGTCAACCCTAAATTATCTTGCCACAAAAATTTTACTGGATAGAAATATTTTGCTTTATAACATTTTTCCTATTTTAAACAGCATCTATGATTTCATCACAAGACTCCAAGAGACATTTGATATCGAAAGCATGGCTCTCAATATCCTCTTTTGTCCAATCTCGCCCCCTATTCGTAAGACCAAACATTATTTGTTGCTTAGGCTGATAAGCTCGACGAATCTTTGCTTTCTCGGCTGCAGATTTATTGCTCATGCTTGAATTTTGACTCCCACTTATCAGATATAGATTGCCAATGGAATTTTTCAATTCATCTGGCAATTTATACGAGTTTGGAACGTGGTGCTCAACAGAATTATAATACCTAAAATCGAAATCCTGTACAAACTCTATATTTGGCACTTTGGTACACTTATTCATCTTTTCAATCCAATATAGATAGTCTATAAAATTGAACAAGAAGTGATGTGTATTAACACCTTGGGTCAAAAGGTCTTCTTCTGAATCCGCCAAAGTGTGATATCTTGACAATATTTCTTTATCCAGATAAGACATAATCTCATTCAGTATATTAGACTCATCGTCCTTTGAAATAATAAAGGAGAGGACTTTATATAGCCAAGTTTTGTTTTTTAATCCGCCAGCGGATACTTGAAGCATAGATTGCTGTTTAATGACTCTTCTTTTTGTATAAGAATCATTATCGTTGGAATCCCCCTCCATGGCAGGATTATCAAGCATCCATTTACAGGATTCAGAATCTATAGAATAATTTTTTATTATGTATTTATCAAATGCTATACGCATTTCCAATAGCCTACCAATAAATTCCAGTGAGTTCACTTTTAATTTCCTATAGGAACTTAGCAGTTTATCGGAGTTTAGAGGGATATTAATCCCTTCTTTTTCAGATAAACTTCTTATGACGAGCATCAGGAAATTAGGAAAGTCAATGATACTTTTATAGCTGGTATCAATATCTTCTCCACTCTTATTTTTTTCTAAACCAGGAATATCAACATATATTTCAGAAGAAATAATCTGACCCAAAGTTGGATAGTTGCTTTTGAATCCATTATTACCACTATCTTGACAAGAAATTCCACCAAAGAAAAGGAATTTACGCCCGTCGTGGTATTTGTTTAATTTATTCGACACTTTATCATTCATGTTAGAACAAGTATTCCAAATATCTGATATCATTTGCCGGTCTTTATCATCGGCATTCTCTATCAAACTAGCTTTTACTATTTCATGTTCCTGAAGCTGAACCCCACGATTGTTCATGATTTCAAAGTATGATGCAACATCAGTATTTGGAGGCAACACAATATGTACAAGCATGACATGCTCCTTCAAATATTCAGCGAACGCTTTGAGTTCCTCCTCTGCCATCATGCTTAGAGATTTTGTACCTTCTTCAGAAATATTTATTCTGGTAGAATAAATGCTTTTAAGTGCAGCTATTAGATTTGTTACTTTTGGAAGTTCATTCTTTATACATTGATCGTGAAAATCCAGCACTTTTTCAAGCCGGTCTTTAATTTTTTCTGTGTAGCGAACAAACTTGAACAGATCAATAAGAAATTTTTCTGCCTCTGGGCGGGAATCATATTTCAACTTATGAACAGAGAGCACGCCAAGCGCAACGCATAAAATGCTCAGTACCGTTAATCGCTGTTGACCATCTATAACTTCATAAGAGTCTCTACTATCAGGTTTAATAGTTACAAGACTCCCTAAGAAATATTGACCATCGCCTTCATTTTTGAAATTATCGTACAAATCCTGTAACAGCTGTTTGATTTCACCATCCTCCCAAGCAAAATTTCGCTGATACAATGGGATGGTATATTCTTCCTGCCATATTTCTCCAATATTCCTGTCAAGTCTTTTATCTATTTCCATTGTAATAGTCTTTTATGGTGTTCAATATATCAGTTTTCCATGATTGAGGTCGAGAGCCCTCTTCCCACTCTTTAATTAAATCAGCTTCCTGATCCAACAGATTCTGATAGGCTTGCGTTCCCTCGTATTTTATGGCCGCAAGAGAAGCAATGCAGTTGGCATCACGAATAATTTTCAGTATAGACATACTTTTTTCTAGAATGTCCTTATTTTTATTCTCAATTATATTGGTATTTTTCAGTCTTACCCAATACAAGTAAGTAAATATGTCCTTGCAATACTCCATTAATATTTCCTCTCCAAATCGATCAATAAGAGCCATACATAGTATTTCAAAAGATTTTCTCACAAATCTGTCACCTTTACGCCTGTCCCAGCCATTATATCCCCGGCATGCCTTATTATAGAATCTATTAAACTCTGGCATATCTTGTTCACTAAATGGAGACACAAACATATGTTTATAGATTTCTATGAAAGACTCAACATAATCGAAAAAAAACAGACCATTAATTATTTTATCATCAATGTGAATGAATGGACTTATATTGTCAGGACTAACCTTGGTAAACCTGCTTTTAAAGTTTATTATACCAAGCTGATACATTTTCACAAGATCATTTGTCAATGTACCAGCAATTAATGCATTCTCTATGGGATAATGAATGTCTTTTGGATTAAGTGTGAAACCTTTGAACTCACCGATATCCTTTTTAGTGAATTCGCCGACGGAATGCCCGGCATACAAACGTCTACCTCTGTACAGATGATAGGACAACACCTCCTCCAGAAGGTCAATTGTTCTATTTTGCTGATCGCTAAAGTCGGCTGCGCTTTCCCACCGTTTGTCACATTCTATTCGTAATGATTCTTTCTCAGCACTCATTGCACGTATATGATAAGCCTTCAATAGATTATATGGCTTCAATGCCTTGCCACGCCCGTTCTGAGTCTCAAACATCTGGAAGGCCTCCTGTTGATCTTGAACTTCAATTTGAACAAATAGGCAGTTCTTTGTTATATATTCACGGAATGCTTCACTACCATGATCCTTTATCCACATCTGTATATAACTGAAGTTTTCTTTTATATGGTCCAGCGAGTCGGCATGCGTATAGATAAGTCCATCACATTGCATCTCAAAGTCAAGAACTTTAAGAATCATAAACATTGTTGTTATGCGTTGTTGACCGTCTACAATGTTAAGCTTTAGATTGCCATCCATATCATTATCCTTATGAAGAATAACCGACCCTATCATATAGCGTGAACTTGAGTTCTGGGAATAATTGGCATATATGTCGTTTAGCATTTGCTCAACATTGGAAATTGTCCAGACATAAGGACGCTGATAAATTGGTATAACTAATGGTTGTTCCAAACATTTTTGAATACTGATTTCATGAGCATAAACCCTACTGTCAGTCGTTATTGATTTGGTGGTTGGAGCTTGATATCCATTAAGAATTTCGAACTCCCGTATATGTGGTCCAAGTATTTTGTCAATTTCTATGAAAGCTGTTTTAACATCTTCCCAATTAGACAGTTCTTTTTGCAAAGTCCAGCAACAACCGTTTCGGTGCCACTTAGATGAAATCAATCGTTTGTCATCAACTTTTTTCCACAAATAATCTCTTATTTGGCGCCAATCAGGACCTTCTATGTGAAGATTTAGTCTTCCACCCCAATACTCATAATGAAGCCATTCTCCCAACATTGTCCCTGCTTGTATATACCACCAATCTCCATTTCCGTAATTAACCGGTTGTCCGGGGAATTCTTTTTCAGCGAAAGCTTTCTTTTGTTCATTGGTAATTACTTCCATATCATTGCTAATAATTTGATGTACAAAGATAACGTATACATGGCTTATTTTATGATACAGGTAGTGACTTTTTCAGACATAGATTTTTAGATTGATGAAGTCAGAAAAAAATAGCACCAGCAATGCTGGTGCTATTTTTTTGTATTATATGGTTTATTACTAACCGCAGCGGGAAGTTCCGCAAGAAGTACAAATCAAGCAACCTTCTTGGTAAACCAAGGTTTCCTGACCGCAGTTCGGACACTTTTGGCCGCTTGCCTGAGTACCATTTGGCAAATATTTCTTCAACGCCCTCTCAACACCCATTTTCCAAGTATTGATTGATTCGCTGTTAAGTTCCAAACTACCAACTAGTTTTATAACCTGCTCAATAGGCATACCGTAACGAAGAACACCGGAAATCAACTTAGCATAGTTCCAATATTCAGGATTGAACTTATCTGACAAGCCTTCGATAGTAGTCTTATATCCACGCTTGTTAATGAATTGGAAGTCATATCTCTTATTACCATTTTCGTCAACAGCCTTGATAATCTTGCCCTTACTAACCGACTTAGGACAGAAGATACCGTCTTCATCATCAGCAAGACCAGTAAAGATTTCGTAAGGTTTGTTATCAACAAGACCAATAAATGCGATCCATTTTTCCTTATTGTTTTGGAAACGAATAACGTCAGCCTCCAACTCATTAGGACGCTTTAACAACTGATGTTCCTCGATAGCAAGAACAGGTTTCTCCTCAACTTTCTTCTCCTTTTGAGTAGCAATAAGCACACCTGAACGAGAACCGTCACGATAAACAGTACAGCCCTTGCAGCCAACCTTCCAAGCCTGCATATACAGGTCGTTGATAAGATCTTCCGAAACATCAGACGGTAAGTTGATAGTTACACTGATCGAATGGTCAACCCACTTTTGGATTCGACCCTGCATATTAACCTTCTCAAGCCAGTTAATATCGTTGGCAGTAGCCTTATAATAAGGAGAACGAGCCACCAAATCATCAAGTTCCTCTTGAGTGTAATTATCACGAACCTCAATACCATTAATCTTCATCCAAGTAATAAACTTGTGGTGATAGACAACGTATTCTTCAAACGCATCGCCAGTTTCGTCAACGAAGTCAATGCGAACATTCGGGTCATTTGGATTAACCTTTCTTCTACGCTTATAGACAGGCATAAATACCGGCTCGATACCAGAAGAAGTTTGGCACATCAAACTTGTTGTACCAGTCGGAGCGATAGTAAGGCAAGCAATATTACGACGTCCGTATTTAACCATTTCCTCATAAAGAGCAGGGTCAGCCTCCTTTATTCTATTGATAAACGGATTTTGAGCCTCACGCTTAGCGTCAAATATTTCAAAAGCACCTCTCTCCTTAGCCATCTGAACAGACGAGCCGTAAGCAGCAAGAGCAAGAGCCTTATGCACCTCAACAGAGAAAGCAGTAGCCTCTTCAGTACCATAACGCAAACCAAGAGCAGCAAGCATATCGCCTTCACCGGTAGAACCGACGCCTGTTCGACGACCTTTAAGAGTCTTTGTTCTAATCTTGTTCCAAAGATTTTTTTCTGTAAACTTAACCTCTTCTGTTTCTGGGTCCAATTCAATCTTTTCAAGAATTCTCTCGATTTTCTCCATTTCAAGGTCAATAATGTCGTCCATGATTCTCTGGGCGGCAGCGACATGCTTTTTGAAAAGGTCAAAATCAAAATGAGCCTCCTTTGTAAACGGATTCTTAACGTATGAATATAAGTTTATAGCAATAAGGCGGCAACTGTCGTACGGGCAAAGAGGAATTTCACCACAAGGGTTAGTTGAGATTGTCTTAAAACCAAGATCAGCATAGCAGTCTGGCACAGATTCCCTTGTTATAGTATCCCAGAAAAGGACGCCAGGCTCTGCACTCTTCCAAGCATTGTGAACAATCTTTCTCCACAAAGAATTTGCATCAATATCCTTAGAATATATCACATCATCGCCTTCAATTGGATATCTCTGCGTATATTTTTCGCCTGCCTCAGCAGCACGCATAAATTCATCATCAATACGAACAGAAACATTCGCCCCAGTGACTTTGCCTTCCGTCATCTTTGCATCAATGAATGCCTCGCTATCAGGATGCTTGATGCTAACCGAAAGCATCAAAGCACCACGGCGACCATCTTGAGCTACTTCACGAGTAGAATTGGAATATCTCTCCATGAAAGGCACAAGACCTGTAGAAGTCAATGCTGAATTCTTGACAGGAGAGCCCTTCGGACGGATATGCGACAAGTCATGGCCAACGCCACCGCGACGCTTCATCAACTGCACCTGCTCCTCATCGATACGTATAATACCACCATAGGAGTCAGGGTTGCCGTCAAGACCTATAACGAAGCAGTTTGAAAGAGAGCCAACCTGAAATTCATTGCCAATACCAGCCATCGGACTACCCTGAGGAAGGATATGATTGAAATTCTTAATCAAATCATAAACCTGCTCCTCACTCATAGGATTCGCATACTTATTTTCTATTCTGACAATCTCCCTGGCAATACGACGGTGCATATCGTCTGGTGTCTTTTCATAGATATTGCCAAAGGAATCCTTCAAAGCATACTTGTTTACCCACACTCTGGCAGCAAGTTCATCACCCTTGAAGTACCCACAAGACGCTTCAAAAGCCTCTTCGTAACTGAAGGTTTGAGTTTCCACTGATTAATTTATATTTAAAGATTTTTAATGTTGAAAATTAGATATTGCAAAGATGACAAATAAAAAATTATTTTCAAAATAATAAATAAAGTATTTACTTACTTTTAATAAAATTTACCAAAATATTTTATTATATTACTAAGTATCAAAACTTTAGCAAATTTCACAACTTAAAAAGTTTTCCAAAAAGCAAACACTAAAGCGTAAACAGTTCGTAACAAGTTGAACAATAACGACATCCGAAACTGTTAGCAATTATTAATCAATATACATCAATTATAATACCGAATTTGGCATAAAACTACAAAATAATTTAAATAGATTTTTTTCTTTAGTATTCAATGCTTATCTTTGTTTATTGATAAACTATGAATGACAAAGCAAATATGAACGAAGATATAAAAAAAGCCATAGAGGTAATGAAAGCTGGAGGCATCATCCTCTATCCTACCGACACCATCTGGGGACTTGGTTGCGACGCTACCAACGAAGCCGCCGTTCATAAAATATACGAACTAAAACGCCGTGCAGAGAATAAATCAATGCTTGTTCTGCTCGACGACGCTGCAAAACTGGAACGATACCTTGAGAAAGTTCCAGAAATGGCATATTCACTAATCGAAGTAAGCGATAAGCCACTAACTATTATATACGACAAAGCATTCAACATCGCCAAAAACCTTTTAGGAGAAAATAATAGCGTTGGAATCCGAATCACGCAGGAAGCGTTTTCCAATCAACTATGCCGTCAGTTCCGCAGACCCATTGTTTCAACATCTGCAAATATAAGCGGGGAACAATCGCCAGCAATCTTCAGCGAAATATCAGAAGAAATAAAGCAAGGCGTTGACTATATAGTAAAATACCGCCAGGACGACACGCAAAAGAAACAGGCATCAAGCATCATTAAATTAGGAATTGACAATACTGTAAAAATAATAAGAAATTGAGCGGCGAACATACTCAACGAGTAAAATACATTGTTGGCGACTACCTTGCCGCCAACATTGGTTGGATTTTCTATCTTGCTATCAGATACGAACTGATACGCGGATCGGAAGGACTTACAAACATAAATACATTTGCTGAATTTCTAACAAGTACTGGTACAACATTGGGAATTATCTTTTTCCCATTCCTGATGATTTTAATTTCATACCTTTCAGGATACTATAACACCGTTTTCTTCAAGTCGAGATTGCAAGAAGCCAGCACAACATTTATGTCAACACTCATTGCATCCTTGCTAATGTTTTTCATCGTTCTCATCAACGACAGTTTTCCCGAGCGACTGAAAAACTATGAACTGATATTGTCAATGTGGCTAATACTCTTCACATCAATCTATTCAACAAGGCTAATACTAACAGGAAGAATAATAGCAAGAATACACTCTGGCAAACTGAGTTTCAACACGCTCATCATAGGCAACAACAAAAAATCGCACCAGTTTCTTGACAAGATTACAAAGAAATCAAAGCCAACAGGCTACCAAATTAAAGGGATAGTAAGCCTGGCTGGTGAAACAAAAGCAAAATACAAAGACATCAACGAATACGAAATAGAAGATATCGAAAGAATTTGCCAAGAAAAGAATATAGATATCCTTATCATTTCGCCATATAAACGCGAAAAGTCAGAAGTATTCAGCTTAATAAACAAACTATTCAAACTAAACATTCCGATAAAAATCACGCCAGAACTATACGACATTATAACAAGCCGCATCCGCCATGCAAACCTACTGACGGAGCCTCTTATTGACATTGCACAAAGCGACATGCCAGAATCGCAGAAAAGCATAAAGCGAACAGCCGACATCATTTTTTCGGCAATTGCTCTCATTATGCTTGCCCCTATATTCTGCATCATTTCCATACTAATAAAGATGGATTCAAAGGGTAGCATCATCTACAAACAGGAACGCGTAGGTCGATATGGAAAAATATTCAAGATCTACAAATTCCGAACAATGGTGACAAATGCAGAAAAGGACAATATACCGCAACTGTCATCAGCAGACGACTCACGGATTACCAAAGTAGGCAAATTTCTCAGAAAATACCGTCTTGACGAAACGCTTCAATTCTGGAATGTCATCAAGGGTGACATGTCACTCGTTGGTCCCCGACCAGAAAGAAAATATTTTGTTGACCAAATACTAAACAGTGCCCCATACTATACCCTTATCTACCAAATCAGACCAGGTATAACCTCGCTTGGCATGGTAAAATTTGGATATGCAACAAACATAAATGAAATGATAGAACGAGCAAAATACGATATAATCTATATTGAAAACATGTCACTGCTCATCGACTTGAAGATTATTATATACACAATAAAGACAGTTATCACCGGCAAAGGTTTGTAATTATGATAAAAGCCATTCAAAATGAAAAGATGAACACCATCTTAATGAATGTTCTAACATGGCGTGAAAACCACATCAGTGAAAGGACATTTCTTTTAATACTTGCATTTGTCATAGGTCTGCTCTCTGGATTTGCAGCCTTACTACTGAAATTTCTTATTTCTCTAATAGCATCAACGCTTAGCGAACACTTGACAATTTCAGGAGCAAACTACCTATATTTAGTATATCCTGTTATCGGTATTCTAATTGTCGGCATATACGTAAGATATATCGTAAGAGACAATATCTCACACGGTGTTACACGCGTTCTTCACGCAATTTCCCAAAACAAAAGCAGACTAAAACTGCACAACACATATACCTCTGTCGTTGCCAGTTCCATAACAATTGGCTTTGGAGGTTCTGTCGGAGCAGAAGGTCCTATCGTCAATACAGGAGCAGCAATAGGCTCTAATATCGGCAGCCTTTTCCGAATGTCACCACAAATACTGATGATGCTCGTTGGTAGCGGTGCAGCCGCAGGTGTTGCCGGCATCTTTAAAGCCCCAATTGCAGGAATGCTTTTTGCTATCGAAATTCTAATGATAGACCTTACAACCGTTTCCGTAATGCCTTTACTGATTTCTTCAATAACAGCGGCTACGGTTTCATACATCTTTACAGGCTACAGTCCAGAATTTGTCTTTGACCAGAGTGAAGCATTTGTAACAAGCAGAATACCGTTTACTATCATACTTGGAGTTGTCTGTGGTTTTACTTCCCTATACTTTACCAAAGCAATAGGATTTATGGAGAGCATTTTCTCTAAAATCCACAATCCATGGTACAAATTTGCCTTAGGAGGCTTGGTTCTTAGCGGACTCATCTTTTGCTTTCCTCCACTTTATGGCGAAGGATATGAAGCCATAACCAACCTGCTAAACGGAGACCCTTCCACACTATTCGACGGTAGTGTTTTCTACAGTTTTAAGGATAATGTATGGTTTGTTCTGCTATTCTTGCTGATGATTATTCTTACTAAAGTATTCGCCACCAGTGCAACCAACGGCGGCGGTGGTGTCGGTGGAACCTTTGCTCCATCTCTATATGTAGGCTGCATGACAGGCTTCCTTTTTGCTTATCTAATAAACACTCTCGGATTCTTTTCTGGATATGAACTATCGTGCAAAAACTTTGCATTAATGGGTATGGCTGGTGTTATGTCAGGCGTTATGCACGCTCCATTAATGGCAATATTCCTTACAGCAGAAATGACTGGAGGATACCAATTATTCCTGCCTCTGCTCATTGTTTCAACAATTTCCTACTGCACAGTAAGATTATTTGTTAAGTACAGCATCTATACTATGCGTCTCGCAAAGCGAGGAGAACTGCTAACACACCACAAAGACAAAGCGGTGCTTACTCTTCTTAAAATGGACAGCGTTATAGAAAACGACTTTACCGAAGTGCATCCGGAGATGAGCCTTAGAGAAATGGTTAACGCAATCTCCAAATCCGACAGAAACCTATTCCCTGTAACCGACGACAAGGGCAATCTGCTCGGCATCGTGCTTCTTAATGATATTAGAAATATTATGTTCCGTCCGTCACTCTATGACAAGATGTATGTTCGGAAATTCATGTGCATGCCACCGGCAAAAATTGAAATCGGCGACAATATGGAAAAAGTGATGTCAACTTTTGACAAAACAAATGCTTGGAATCTACCTGTCGTTGAAAACGGCAAATACATAGGATTTGTATCAAAATCAAAAATTTTCAACTCTTACCGACGCGTGCTTCGACACTACTCGGATGATTAAACGATTCATTATGACAAAAAAAGATTTAAAAATAGTATTTTTTGGGACACCGGAATTTGCGGTAACAAGTTTATCTAAATTAGTTGATGGCGGCTATAACGTAGCGGCTGTAGTTACTATGCCAGACAAACCAGCCGGTCGTGGAAAGCATCTTGCCCAATCTGACGTAAAGAAATATGCAGTAGAAAAAGGGCTACCTGTTCTCCAACCAGAAAAGTTGAAAGATGAAGCATTCGTCACAGAACTAAGGGCTATAAATGCAGACTTGTTCATTGTTATTGCCTTTCGCATGTTGCCAGAAGTTGTATGGCAAATGCCAAGACTCGGAACATTCAACCTACACGCATCTCTTCTCCCGAAATACCGCGGAGCAGCACCTTTGAACTGGGCTATTATAAATGGTGAAAAAGTTACTGGAGTAACAACATTCTTCTTAAAGCATGAAATAGACACAGGCGATATAATTCAGCAAAAGAGCGTTGATATTGCAGATACAGATAATGTTGGCGTTATTCACGACAAACTAATGGTGCTTGGTGCGGATATGGTTCTTGAAACTGTTGACGACATCATTGCAGGAACGTTCAAGACTATCAGCCAGGAAGAACTCCTCGGCGGTGCTGAACCGACTCCTGCTCCAAAAATTTTCAAAGACACTTGCCACATTGACTGGAGCAAAGATGCTATTAGCATCCATAATCTTATCAGAGGGCTCTCACCATATCCTGCAGCATGGAGCAATATCACAAAAGGCGACAAACAATTGCAAATAAAGGTATATGAATCTGCTATAACAGAGAAACCGTCAAGCAACTGCAAGCCAGGAGAGATAAAGGTTTTTGACGGAAAAATATTAGTTGCAACTGCTGATAAATTCCTTGAAATAAACTCATTGCAACAATCAGGCAAGAAGAGAATGGGCTATCAGGAATTTCTTCGCGGATTCGACCTCAATGGCCTCACACTCGAATAACCATTTTCTAAACAAGTAAATATTTGTTAAAAATCAAAAAGTGTGCCCAAGGATTTCTCCTGGCACACTTTTCTTATTCTACGACAAATCATTCTATTTGTAATCTTTTATCTTACTGTCCGCTAAACTTTTTTTGAGCGATAGAAAAAATTGGAGGTGTGTCAAAATGCGCACCTCCATTCTAATTATAAATAAAAATTTTAATCGAATATATGACGCAAACGGCTGAAAATACGAGATTTCACATCCTCTGTAGGCTTAAAGTTCTCTGAACTCTTCATACTTTCAACCATTTTCTTCTCTTCAGCCGTTAGATGCTCAGGTGTATAAACCATAACATTGATTAATTCGTCTCCAGCAGGACCACCGTTTATTGAAGGTAAACCTTTACCTCGTAATCTCAAAATCTTTCCAGACTGTGTTCCCGGTTCTATAGTTATTCTCGCTTTTCCGTCAATAGTTGGCACTTCTATTTTTCCACCAAGAACGGCAGTCGGAAAATCAAGCATCAAGTTATAAGTAACATCATTATCATCTCTTATTAACACAGAGTCTCGCTCCTCTGATATATATATAAGAAGGTCACCACTAATGCCACCACGACGTGCGGCATTACCTTTGCCACTAAGTTTTAAAGTCATACCGTCTTGAACACCGGCAGGGATATTTACCTCAACAATCTCTTCCTTTCGGATAACGCCCTCGCCACTACAATGCGGACATTTTTCGGTAATCACCTTGCCCTCACCATGACAGTCAGGACACGGAGACTGAGTCTGCATCTGTCCCAAGAAAGTTTGTTGGACACGAGTGACAACACCTGTTCCATGACATGTCTGACATGTTTTAAAAGCCTTACCTTCCTTTGCTCCAGTTCCTGCACATTCGGAACATGCAACATACCTTGTTATCTTAAATTTTTTGGTAACGCCTTTGGCAATCTCCTTAATATTAACCTTTACATTTATTCTCAAATCGCTGCCACGATTGACATTGCGATGAGAACGACCGCCTCCGCCAAAACCGCCAAAACCACCAAAGTCTCCAAATATGCTTCCGAATTGAGAGAAAATATCATCCATTGACATACCTCCGCCTCCGAAGCCTCCACCAAATCCTTGTGGTCCCATATTATGTCCAAACTGGTCATAACGTGACCTTTTATCGGGATTGCTTAGAACATCATAAGCCTCTGCCGCTTCCTTAAATTTCTCTTCTGCTTCTTTATCCCCAGGATTCTTATCCGGGTGATACTGAATGGCTTTCTTTCGATAAGCCTTTTTTATTTCTTCTGGTGTGGCACTCTTGTCAACGCCAAGAACCTCATAGTAATCTCTTTTCTCGCTCATAATCTTCCTCCTCAATTATTGACCAACTACAACCTTACTGTGACGAAGAACCTTATCATTAATCATGTAACCCTTCTGGACAGTATCAATAACCTTACCCTTCATTGATTCTTCCGGAGCAGGGAATACTGTTACCGCCTCATGAAATTCTGTATTAAAGTCTGTACCCGTTGATTCAATCGGCTTAACACCGTTTGATTCTAGATACTTCATAAACTTATTATAGATTAATTCAACACCCTCGCGCAAACTTTCAACGTCTGAACTTTCTGAAACAGCCTGCAATGCTCTTTCAAAATCATCAATAACTGGCAAAAGGTTTTCCATCGCCTTCTCGGCAGCGTTCTTTATGAGTTCTCCTCTTTCCTTTAGCGTTCTCTTTCTGAAATTATCAAATTCTGCCAATAGGAACATGTATTCTTTTTTGGAATCCTCAAGTTCTTTCTTTGTCCTTTCCAAATCTTTTGCCATCTGCTCTTCCGCTGTCAATTCCGGTGCTTGCTCTGTTTCCGGATTTTCCACGTTTGCAGACTCTGTATTTAATTCTTCTTGTTCTTCTATTTTATCTTTTTTATCCGACATGATATATTGTATTTTTTATTGTTTTCAAATTAACACAAAACGATACACAAAAAGTCTGCCAAAAATGTCATATCTGACATTTCAGGCAACTTTTTGAATCAAAAGTATTTTATCCTCTAATTATCAATTAATTAAATTCATAAAACGAAATGATAACCAGAAAGTGCTTTTGCACAATTCTCTGCCATTATGTCACTTTCAAATAGCCCAAACATTGACGAACCCGAACCAGACATAGCAGAATAAACCGCTCCTTGACGATACATTTCTTCCTTTATCGCTGGCAATTCCGGGTGCTTTGCAAAGACGGATTTTTCAAAATCATTCACTAAAATATCCTTCCATGCCTCTATTCCTTTGGAGACGATTTCTTCTATTGGAATATGAGGAATGGCGGGTTTAACTCCGCCATACGCCTCTGCTGTTGAAACATAGACATCTGGCTTTACCAAGACAAGATGCAAGCCTTTCAAAGTCAAGTCAACCTCACTAAACTCATCACCTATACCCCTTGCAACCATCGGCTTATTATAGATAAAGAAAGGACAATCAGCCCCAATACGAGCAATTCGCTTTGCCATATCTCCTTCCGTCATGCCCAAATCAAACATTGAATTAAGGATTTTAACAACTGATGCAGCATCCGACGAGCCCCCTCCCAATCCTGCACCATCAGGGATACGCTTATATAAGGAAATACTGACTGGCGGCAACGAAAACTCTTTTTCAAGCAATCTGTACGCCTTTACAACAAGGTTTTTCTCCATTGGGCAATCAACCTTATTTCCATAAACAGTCAATTCAAGTTTATCTGACTCAACAATCTCTACTATATCTTGAAAAGGAATCGGATAAAAAACTGTCGAAATATTATGATACCCATCTTCTCTCTTGCTTTCTATATATAAGCCTAAATTAATTTTTGCATTTGGAAAACTTAGCATAACTATTTATTTTTCAGACCAGAAACTCAAATATTTTTGTGCTACCGATATGTGATTATGGTATTTTTCTATATAAAGGCGACTTTCATCCGATAGTCGCTTTATCTCACTCTTATTCATAACAAGCCTTTTAAGTTTGTCGTAAACGTCTTCCTCATCAGGTAAAACATTAATTATCGGTCGTAACTTTTTTTCACCCAAAATAGCATAGTTTTCTTCCTCTCCACCACCAACGATAACAAGACCCTTACCCATTGCAAGCAATGCGTTCATCGCAGGTGTATAGGAATAAAGTTGATCAAGTATAACATGGCTGCTATCCATCATATTCTGATACTCCTCAAAAGGCACAGACTCTGCAATTCGCAACTCACATTCATTTGGATAATCGCAACATATCCGCTTAACGGCACGAAGCATTATATCTGTTCCTTTATAGACACTACGCTCTTTTGATATGCCTATAAAGAATTTAACCTTGTCTTTAACAACTGGAGCAGTTCTGACAACTTGTTCTAAATTTATCGGGAATGGTATAAACTCCAACTTTTTGGAATACAAACGATTATAACAAACATAATACTCATATAATCCAGCAATTATGCCATTACAATCTTTTGCAATATATTCATTAAGACTCTGTTTAGGAGTACCTACCCAATCATAAACTTCGCGCATTGCAACCGAATCAGTTCGCAAATCATCCCCAAAATTGAAATCAGAATACCTCAAAGGCTTATGCTCTCTGCATTCACTAACCCAATAATAGTCCATACCAAACGCACCCATAAACACCTTACCATTATGCTTCCTGAGATAATCATAAATACGGAATAATTTTTCCGCCTTCATTTCCAGAAACATCGGATTGATAATCTGAACAATATCATAACCTCTGAAACGAGGCAGAGCGAATGCAAGTTTTGCATAAAAAGAAAGTGTACTAAACTTAGAACCGAGTGTTCTCTCCAAGGAAATATCGCGTTTGTAGTTCTTCCAAAAGTCTCCATTCGAGGCAACGCAAACCGTATGCCCAAGAGCCCTAAGACCCTCGGCAAGCGTCCAATGGACATTACTGTATTCTCCGAGCAATAATATCTTCATATCAAATGCATTACGTTATAGGCAAATTCCAACTTGCCACATGAATCAGTCAACTTACGCGATAAAGAATATTTAAAATTATATTTTTTATCAGGCAACGGCAAATACCCTTTTTCAAAAAGAGAGCCTGCCCATCGTTTAAAAAATTCTTTGTCGGGCGACTGCCTGACAACAATATAGGCAAATGCCTGACACAACTGGTCAATACGGCGGATTAATGCTTTCTGCCTTTTGCCAGTCATACCGCTACTCTTCAGCCACAATGTATCTATAACAGTGCAAAAATCTCGGAAACGGCGGTCAATATGCTTGCCGTCGATATTTGTCATAGTAGAATTTGGACTGCAATAATAGGCGTAGCAAATATAATTGGTAACAAGCATCTTCCTCGCTCTCAGTATCATCAACGGAGCGAACTCCTCATCTTCATGATAAATTCCCTCATGGAATGCCAAACCGCTAATCGAAGACCTTCGGATAAGACAATTCCAAACAACGCCAAAAATGCTGTTATTAAGCAAATAATCATCGCCGGCACCGCACCACAATGTAGCACCTTTACGCTCTTGCAATATAGGTTCTACAGTTGAAACCTCCTTATGCGAAAACATTATCAAATCCGCATTTTCTTCAGCCGCAAGATTGAGAACTTCAAGATAATTCTCGGCTAAAAGATAATCATCAGAATCAACAAACTGAATATATTCCTTTGTTGCATTTGCAAGCCCAACATTTCTCGCTGCTGCCTGGCCTTTATTCTCCTGACGGAAAAACTTAACGTCAATGCCGTAGGAACTCAAGACTTCCTTGACATTTGTTTCTGCAGAACCATCATCAACAACTATAATTTCAGCATCACAATTGCCTCTGACTTTCAAAATACAGTCAATGCACCTCCGCAACAATGTTTCGGGGGTGTTATATACTGGTATTATGAAACTTACTGAAATCATCAGAATCTTATATATTTTGAAAGAATTTTACAATAATGCTTGCCTAATAAAAAATATAATACCGATTTTATCTTTATCTTTTTATCCAAATTAGATCGTAAAACGCCAGCCAAATTCACTTTCCAACAAGGTAGCAGATAATCTCCCCCAACTTTAAGTAACTGTGCCTGCCAGTTGCACATAGTTATGAAATACTCATCCAGACTGACTTTATCGGCCTTTGATGCTTTCAACTCCTCAAAAAGCATCAACTCCGCCTTTACAAAATCGGCAAGATAACCTGCTGTATAATTTCGCGAAATAGACCCATGACGGCAACAATAATAGTACATACCTTCTTTTACCGCGAATGAGTGCCGTGCTTTTCTAAAGAGATAAGGTATTGTAAACACGTCCTCAAAAGCCTTGCCTATAGGGAATTTAATATCATTCCATAGAGAGCGCCTGAAAAACTTATTGCACGCATAACAATGAAAATATCCTTTCGCTGAAATCCAATCAGACCACGCCGAACCAATTCCGCTTAAAGCAGACTGAAGAATATATTCAGACGTGGCTCCATAGTCAACAAAAATCGGATATTCAACAATATCAACATCTGCTGTAAAAGCATCCATAACCGCTTCGAAAGTTCCCTCTGCTATATAATCATCGGAATCTATAAAAGTTACAATATCACCTTTAGCCACTTTAAGCCCGCTGTTTCTTGCAGCACTCAAACCTCCATTGACCTCACGCTCAACATATACTACCCGCTTGTCTGACAATGCATAGCGACGACATATATCGCCACTATCATCGGGGGATTTATCATTAACCAAAATGAGTTCGAAATCGCCGAAAGACTGCGACAATATCGAATCAACACATTTTGGAAGATAATCCTTTACATTATAGACTGGTACAATTATGCTAAGTTTCATCGTGAATTATATATCATACAAAGTTATCTTTTTCGGATATATTTTCCTATTTTTGCACTAAATAATTTTATAGATATGGCAGATTACGAAAAAACAGGAAACTCATTTACAAAAAAGACTCCGAAAGTTGATTTTTCAGAAGGAGGCAAATTGCAACCGCAAAACAAAGATGTTGAAGAAGCAGTTCTCGGAGCATTAATGCTGGAAAGAGACGCCTTTGCCAATGTCTGCGACTTGCTTACCCCAGAGTCCTTCTACGACCCTGCCAATCAAAAAATATACGATGCTATCCGTAAACTCGGTCTTAATCAAGAACCGATAGATATGCTGACAGTAACTCAGCAATTACGCAAAGACGGAACCCTTGATGCTGTTGGCGGCCCTATACACATTTCTGAACTTACTGCAAACGTTGTATCGGCTGCCCATATAGAAACGCACGCGCGAATCGTTGCTCAAAAATTTCTTGCAAGAGAACTTATCGAATTTTGCTCTGGCATTGCCGGAAAAGCATACGACGAATCATACGATGTTGACGACCTCCTTCAAGAAGCGGAAGGAACACTTTTCAAGATTTCGCAAAATAACCTGAAAAAAGACTTTACGCAAATTGACCCAATTATCACTCAGGCAATCGAGCAAATCGCCCTGGCTGGTCAGAGGGAAAGCGGTCTTAGCGGACTTCCAACAGGATTCCACCAACTCGACAAACTGACGTCAGGATGGCAAAATTCAGACCTTATAATTATTGCTGCCCGTCCTGCGATGGGTAAGACTGCTTTCGTCCTATCTATGGCAAAAAATATGGCTGTTGACTATAATATTCCTGTTGCCTTATTCTCACTGGAAATGTCTGGCACTCAGTTGGTAAACCGTTTGATTTCCAACGTATGCGAAATTGAAGGTGAAAAAATCAAGAGTGGACGATTGACTGCAGCAGAATGGGAGCAGTTAAATACTCGCGTAAGAAAACTATTCTCCGCACCAATCTACACTGACGATACTGCCAGCCTGTCAATATTTGAATTGAGAACTAAAGCGCGCCGACTTGTTCGCGAACATGGTGTCAAGATAATTATCATCGACTACCTTCAGTTGATGAATGCAACCGGTATGAAATTCGGAAGCCGTGAGCAGGAGGTTAGTATGATTTCACGCTCACTAAAGCAACTTGCAAAAGAATTGAATATCCCAATCATTGCACTGTCACAGTTGAGCCGTAAGGTTGAAGACCGTAAAGACTCAAACAGCAAACGTCCACAACTTTCCGACTTGCGTGAATCAGGAGCCATCGAGCAGGATGCCGATATCGTTTGTTTTATCCACCGACCAGAATACTATAGCCACTCGGCAGAAGATGGAGAAAACAAACCAATTAAAGGAAAAGCGGAATTTATCGTTGCTAAGCACCGTAGTGGTGCTGTAGATGACGTTGAGATGAGATTCGTTGCACGATTTGCACGCTTCCAAAACTGGAGCGACAACGAAATTTCTCTTGAATCAGAAACCGTGGAATCTCAATTTGGGGCAGCAACCTTCGACCAAATAGACACTAACAATATCCTGCCATCATCAGGTCTTAATCCTAATGATTTCTCTATGGATAAAGGTGGAGGCGAACCAGCGCCTTTCTAAAGATGAATACATTGTTATTTACAACAATTTTAACTATCTGAATTATCTACTTTAAACAAGATGTATTATGAGAAAATTTTTGTTCACACTTTCTTTAATTATGCCATTTTTGGCTTTTTCACAAACTTATTATGCATTTACTGAGAAATCATCTGTCAATCTAAGAGCCAATCCTTCTACAAACTCTGCAAAGGTAGGTTCTATAAAAAAGGGTGAAATGATAGCAATAGAAGATACTGATGATTTCAATTGGTACAAAACAGAGTATAACAACCAAACCGCTTATGTTTATGCTCAATTGGTGGAAGTATGCGATGCTGTCATACCAACAAGTCTTTATAACACAGAAATATCTTCTGTAAAAGCGTGGGACAGAATCCGAGTTGAGGGAACAATACAAATTACTCCCATCAGCTCAAGCCACGCAATTATAACAATGGGCTGGATGAGAGTAAACCTTCCATACGAAACTTGGAATTACCTTGCTGAAATAAAGGAGGGAAGGATAACAGCAACACATCAATTGTCTCCTTTCTTTCTATATGAAGGTCAAACGTTAGAAGATATTCTAAAGGATGACTCAGCAAGTGTCCTTAGCAAACAAATTCCAATGGGATATAGAGAATTTAAAGGTACAATTTTCTTCAATGATGCTACATTCTCTCTATACAAATAATACAGAAATTTATCTTAATAACAACAAAGGGGTCCTTCTAAAGCGACCCCTTTGTTGTTATTTAAAACTGGTAAAATGTCTGGCAAATTAAGAACTCCGGAAATAACAAAGAGTTCGCATTATAACAGACCGCCTTCCTTAAATTTTATCATTTTACCCTGAAATCGATATCTTCTAGAACATCTTTATCAGTATATCCTGCCGACAATTCCTTTTCCAGAATGTAATATACATCTGTCAAATTCTTGTTATCTTCACGAGGAACAACAAACTTCTCAACAAAAGTCCAGCCTCGAGCCCCAAAATAATTCAAAACACTCATTTGTGAAGCAAATGACAATTTTTTGTTATTGCCAGAATTGTAAATCCATCCTTTTGAATCTTCTGCCTTTGATGCCAAACCAAAATCTGCACGAACATTCAAATCTTCCTTAAAAAGATTATAACCTAAACACTGCAATTGACAATAAACCTTAACTTTTCGTCCAGTGTTCTCCTGTGCACTTGATATTATCGAAACAAATGCAATCAAAGATAAAAAAATGAACCTTCTCATTTTTTTATCTTTTAATTGGTTAAATGTTTGTATTTTTATATTGCTTTAAAGCCTGACAAAGTTGGTCTGGGCATGATGTTGCCTTAACGCCACAACGAATACCCTCAAGACGCTCTATTACGGTATCGATATCCATACCTCTTACCAAAGAGCAAATACCTTGCAAGTTTCCATCGCAACCGCCATAAAATGCCAAATCCTTCAATTTACCGTCTTCAACCTCTATATCAAAAGCCTGACAGCAGGTTCCTCGTGTTTTGTAAGTAAACTTCATAATATTATTGTTTAAAAATCTATCTGATAAATATGATATGCAATGCCTCTTGCAGCAAATTGGGACTTTGTTTCCAGCAGGCTACTATTCAAATACCGGCCATCATCTTCGTTCGAAATGCCAAAATCAATATAGCGTCGGTCGGAATATACCCTGTCAATCAATTCATGGAACAAATATCCTAACGCTCTTGTTTCCGCACCAAGTTCATTTGCAGATGAATATTGCAGATGAATAACATTGCCATGCTCGTAAACAACGACACCCGCAGCAGGCTCCTCCCCAACATACGACATATACAGTTTAATATTCTCCGGGAAACGTGACTGCAAAAGCATTATCTCATCAAGAGTATGAACTGGTTTAACCCCATATTTATTGACAAGGTTATCTGTAAGTATCTTCCAAAAAGCAGCATAGTCATCACCCTGCCTAACAACTACCCCACTCTTTTTTGCTCGGGAAAGGGTAGTTCCTACAGAACTCTTGCTATATGGCAATTTTTCACAGTCCCGGCAAACAGTTGAGGAAATATTAGTTATTATCTCTCTCGCTCCAAAACGGAAAAGAGCATACAAATCCTCTTCTGCTGGGTATTTATGGAAGATATGCGGAACTGCCTTATAAATAAATTTCTTTATCCCCTGCTCCTTGAAATAAACCACTATTGCCTGAAAAATATCCATCATAGTATTGGCATTAAAATGCATCAGCGGCATAAGCCATCCACCGTATGTAAGGCCTTGATGCGAATAGACCGTGTCGCCTTTTATATTGGCAGGTAGCAATGCTTTGAGTTTGCCCTCATCAAATGCCATCAATGAATAGTCGGTAAATCTATCCGAATGATAATCCATATAGTCACGATTATGGAGGAATGTTGCATTCTTTGAATGGGCAACAAATTCATTCCACAATGCCTTATCTTTTGATGTATATCTTCTTATTTCAATCATACCAATTATCTGATCCACTCTTCTGGATTGAACTTTAATTTTTCCTTTCTAATCTCGAAGTGCAGCAAGCAATGGTCTTCATCATCTGGATTCTTATGGATTTTTCCAAGAGTCTGACCTGTTTTTACATTATCTCCTGTCTTAACCTCTATCGAAGAAAGTCCAGCATAAACAGTAATGAAACTACCGTGTCTAACCATCACTACAATTCCAAATGAAGACTGGAATACACCCGATACCTTTCCATTGAATACGGCACGAGCACTTGCCGACAAATCGCCCTCCATTTCAATTCCAAGACAGTTTGTTTCAACATATTGTAAGTTTGGTGATTTATGTCTGCCAAATTTCTTGACAATACTGTAATTGCCAGTCATTGGTGGTGGCAATTTTCCTTTATTACTTTCGAAATCTGACGACAATTCAGCGAAATCTTCAGCCTTCGCCTCTCTCATCTCCTTTTCTTTTTTCTCAGCAGCCTTACGCTCTTCCTGAAGTTTCTGTTGTTGCTCGCGTAATTCTGCTTGCTCTTTTTCAAGTTCCTTACGCTTTTTCTCAAGTTCTTTCTGGCGTTTCTTTTCAGCCTTTTTCTCTTGCTCTAACTGCTCTTTGCGAATCTTCTCCAATTCCTGACGACGCTTTTCCTGCTCAGCCTTAATTCTTGCTTCTTCCGCCTTACGAGCCTCTTCAGCCTTCCTTGCCTTCTCAAGTTCCGCTGCACGACGCTTTTCAGCCTCTATTCGCTGACGCTCTGCCTCTTTCTTCGCCTCTATCTCGATAAGTCGCTCTAACTCAACGTCAAGAGCCCTTGCTTCTGCTTCCTTTTCCCTCAAAGTCTGCCGCAGTTCCTCTCCTCGCTCTTTTAAGGAAGAAACAAGACGAGTCTGCTCTGAACGCTTTGTTTCAAGGCTTAATTTGTTACTGTTTATCTTATTAATCTTTTCTTTCTTTTCCTCCTGTAAATGCTTTAACTTCAACTGCTCTTCTTTCAACTTTTGCTGAGCAGCTTTAATTTCTTCTGACTGCTTTTGCTGCCACAATGAGAACTCTCGCAAATATCTCATTCTTCGGTAAGCCTGATGAAAAGACTCTGATGACAACAAAAACATTAACTTGTTCTGAGATGTCCTATGTGCCCGCATGTGCTTTATTGCCGAAACATATTTCTTGCGCATAAGCGATAACGCAGAATCTGTTTCTGAAATCTGCTTGTTGACCATGTCTATGCGTATTGAAACATCTCCTATTTCCTTTTGAAGAACATTAATATTTCTCTGCTGAACCTCAATATCGGAATTCAACCTATTGAGGGCATTAAGTGATTTTCTTGTTTTACTTTTATTACTGTTAAGTAAATTTGAAGTCTTATTTATCTCTTTCTGCATAACAGTCTTCTGCTGCTTAATCTCATTTAGCGTCTGAGCATAAGCAGAACCTGAAAACAGAAATCCAACAATCAGAAAAAATACAAACTTCCTTGCCATTACATTTGGGTTATTAATTTCAATATTTCCTGGAAAGTATATTTCTTTGAATTACGCGGAATAGAAATACTGTCATCCACTCCTGTATTCCATTTAAAAGACCTATAGGAAATATCCAACGGTATAATCTTTCCACTCATAGGTATTCTCGCCACAATTTTAGAGGGCATTTCTCCATTGGATGTACGAACATATTCTGAATATGTCATCTTATAATCAATTTCTCCTATCCTCAATGCAAAGGCAATAGCATTATTACCCCTCATATCATACAAGTATTGATATTCATCTCTTTGCTTTTTTGGGAAAATAGTCCACTTATCTCCATTTGTCTTAGAAAAAGCAAAGTCCTTATAATTATTCTCATCAAGCGCTTCTCCTCCTATAATAAATGGTTTTGCAAGGAATAAAGACTGAAGAGTCTCAACAGTAACATATTCACCTATGAACGAACCTATCGATTCCTTCATAAATGCCTTATGGTACTTATCTACAACTGTCACTGTATCACCCTCGAAATAAAGTTTTCCAATTTCCATTCCCAAAATAGGACGCAATGAAATGGAAAGAGATTTACCCTTTACCATCTTAATAACAACGGAACTTGAAACTCCAATATCAACTTTTCCATTAATCGTTACATCCTCCCAGTCGGGATGGGCTTCAGCAAATGTCTTAGGTGTAAAAACAGCCTTAGATTCATATTTATCAGAATCGGAAAGTTTTGCCGTCTTACAGGAAAAAGAAAAAACAGCAATAACGACAATAACAAATATTCTAATAAAATACCTATTCATAGAAATAAGTTTTATTTTTTACCTTTTTCTTCAGCATTTCGGAATTCGGATCTAATTCCAAAGCCTTCTTCCATTGCTCCAATGCCTTCTTAGGTTCTCCGTTCATAAAAAGAATATCGCCATAGTGCTCATACAAGACAGCAGAAACCTCTTCTGTAACCTCAATAGTCTTCTCAATGTACTCCAATGCCTTCTTGTAATCCTTCATCTTAAAGCAAATCCATGCATAAGTGTCAAGATAAGACTCATTATCAGAATTGGCATCAATAACCTCTTTTGACAAACGCTCTGCTCGGCCTAAGTTATCACCATTAACACAAAGTGTGTAAGCATAGTTATTCTTAGCGAGTATATTATCTGGCGACAATTCTATTGCCTTCTCATAATAATCATAAGTTTTCTGCTTATCACCAAGCTGGTTATAATTCTCTGCCATCGAAGAATACACTTCTGACAATGACAAAGCGCCAACCTCTTTATCCTTTTCTATTGCTTTCTCCAACAATTCGTTACTCTTAATATAATCTTCCTTGCTATAATATGGAACTGCCAATATCTGATATATTTCAGCATCGTCAGGCAAATAAGAAAGAGCCTTTTCTGCTGTTGCAATACATTCATCATACTTCTTCTGATAAATCAATAGCCATAACAGTCGTTTCCATCCTTTATCATCGGCTGGATTAATGTCAAGAGCAAACGATAACTGCTCAGTAGCGCCTGGATAATCTTTTATATATGACAAATAATCAGTATATAATTTTCTCACTTCTGCCTCATGCGGATGCTGCTCAACAACCTTGTTAAACATTTCAATTGTGCTTGATGTTGTATCGTTATCCTCTATTGTCTTCGCTATATATGAAGTTAGGATGCGCAATTTTGTATTGACATCAACCTCTTTGTTTACAATTGCCGATTTTATCTCATTCTCATAACCTTCTGCATCACCGAGTTTTCTGGCAACATTTGCTTTTGATAGAAAAATATAACCGTTGTTCGGTTCTATTGTCTGAGCCTTGTCGTAATAGACCATAGAACTATCAGGCTTTTCTAACTGCATAAATATATCCCCCATAAGGACATTACCGAAGAACCCGTTATTTGTAACTTCAAGAACCCGCTTACCTTCTGAAATGGCAGAGACAGTATCCTTTTTTGCAAGCAAATAACCAATTTTACGTATTGACACCTCATTTGATGGACCTTCTGTTTTTTCAATTGAATCAAGGGCAGCAATGGCTTTATCATATTCTCCTTTTCCCGCATATCCGTCAGAAAGTAACTGATATAAAGTAACCCTATTGGGAAATTCGCGTAAAAGGCGCTCCCAAATGCGTATCGCTTCATCTGTTTCTGCAATCTGACTGCATGCGTGCGCATATATAAAATTCTCATAGAAATTCTCAGGATATGCGTCAACGAATTTTTTCATTAGCCTCAAGCCGTCAATGGCATTTTTTCGAGTCTGATTCTGAGTAAGCAATTCCGAATAACCATATTGATAAGAAATCGCTTTATTTTGAGGGTCTATCTCATAAGCCCGTTTTATCAAATCCCTGAACGAAGAAAAATCTTCCTCAACAAGTTTTACTGCAGCTTGCATATAAATGTATTCAGCCTTTCTCTTGTCTGTATCGCTAACATTGTAGGCTCTTTCGGCAAAAGCATCTCCAAGTCCAAACAAAGAAAAGAGAAATGCGACAATAAACAATGTCCTTTTCATAAAGATTTTATTTTATACCAGTATGGCCAAAGCCTCCTGAACTGCGTTCACTTTCTTCCAAAACCTCAACCGACTCCCATTCAACTGTTGAATGGCGCGCAACAACCATTTGGCAGATCCTGTCACCGTTATTAACCACAAAAGGTTCTGACGATAAATTTACAAGAATTATGCCTATCTCTCCTCTATAATCCGCATCAATTGTTCCTGGTGTATTAAGCACCGTTATTCCGCTTTTCAAAGCAAGTCCACTACGCGGACGAATCTGACATTCATACCCATCTGGTAATTCAATAAAGATTCCAGTTGGTATTAATTTACGCTCAAGCGGCTTAAGTAAAACTGATTCAGGCAAATTTGCACGCAAATCCATTCCTGCAGAACTTTTAGTACTATACTGTGGCAACGGATTCTCAGATTTATTTATTATTTTAACTTTAACAATATCCATATATCTCTTTTTTCTAAAGATACAAATTTAGAAAAAATTATTGAAATGTCCATTTGCCTTCTAAAACTTTTGGCTTAGAAAAAGTTAAAAGATTCAACACTTATAACAATTTAACTTAAAGCACAACTTATCCATTATAAATTAATATATGTCGGCTAATAGAGCATTGCCTAATAAACCGATTAAGCAAGATTCTTACACTCCGGGCACAATCCTTTTATCATATAGTTAACTGAATGAGGAATAAATCCTTCTGGCATATTTGCCAATGGCACTGTTTCCGTTTTGAAACAATATATTTTTCCACATTTCTCACAATAAAAATGCACATGTTGGTCTGAAATACTATGATGATTATGACTCTGGCACATCTCATATTTTAATGAGCGGCTTCCATCTTCAATTACATGAACAACTTCTTTTTCAGCAAAAAGTTCAAGGACTCGAAATATACTTGCTTTATCGACAGAATAATCGAGCATTTCCTCCAAATCTGCAAGGCTAACAGGATTAACAGTATGTATCAATTCATTCAATACAAGGATTCTATTAGGAGTAGGCTTTACCCCTTTCCCTATCAGAATATTTTCAACCAAAACACGATCCATAATACAAATCTATATTAAATACTATCTTATACAAAGATAGAGAAAGGCGAGTGCAGTGGCAAGTGAAAACACCGTTTTCGACTTGACAATGCCGAGCCGCATCCTATCTTATACAAAGATAGTGAAAGGCGACTGCAGATACAAACTGAAAACTAAGTTTTAAAGTGTGTTTATGCCGGATCTTACTATATCCTATCAATACTTAGCTTCCGGTATATTTGCAAACAGGTTGCATAAATCTAATATTACATTTGCATCAGAATTAAATAAAAATTATAACATGAATACGGAAGAATTCATTTCCCAGACGCAACAGCCAACGACATTTGGATGAGCACAAACGAACTGATAGACTTGTTTGGAGTTATATATCCGACATTGAGGGCAAACATCAAAGCCATATACAAAAGCGGAATCCTTGATGAATGCGAGGTGCAAAGGAGTATCAATTTATCCAATGGAATAAGTATAGATGTTTATGCACTCCCGATGATTATTGCTCTATCCTTTCGACTGAATACATTGGGAGCATGCAAGGTAAGGGAATATGTAATAACCAAACTCACAACCAAACCGAGAAATGGCATTCTGTTTTTGAATGTGCGTACGCACGAATATATGAATGAAAGTAAGTGTGGATATAACTAAATGCGCATAGATGAGGGTATGATGTTACATTCATATACACCTCTGTATGATATTCCCGTCATACGTTCATTCCTCAATGGGTACAAAGAAATGTGCGAACCGTTTTTGAAACCTGCAAGTTCAAGCGACAAGCCGTTTTCGGAACAATCTGCCTCTCATTCTTCGAGAGTATTGATCCGAAAAAACTTGCATATTTCAAGGTCGCACAGGTAAAGTACCCATAGAGGAGATGACCGACCGATGGGAAACAGGAAATTCAGACGGATGGTAGAGCATAGATAGCTTTACTATCCGTTTCTTTTTTAGAAGCTTGCTTTGATATTTCACAGCGAGTGCAGTATTTCTTCGCGGTAACGCAAAGAAACAAGAACCAGCAATTCAGTATTTACCACAGACTGGTCGGTCTGCCGGCTATACGGCAGACATGCATGCAAGCTATACAACCTTATTATCCACAAACTTGACAAACCGCTATGTTGCTTGCCTATGTTATGGCAATCCCACCAATTACAAACCACGAATGAAGCTTTAGACTTGTGTTCTTTTGAACACAGCAAAGTATGTTTTCAGCCGCTCGAAATGAATTGAGCCGCTTCAAACTCGATGTTCGCCGGAACATGGCAAGGTATGTTTTGAGTTACTCAAAACTTTTCGGGTTACTCCCGAAAACCTTGCGAATTCCGCGAACTTCTCCCTCCGAAGTCGGGATAATTGAATGTTTCACGATAAAATAACAATGCTTTTTTATGTTTGTCGGCACAGCAGGCTCTTAATTTCAAATTAAATAAGTACTTTTGTACCTTGGATGTGGTATATGCCGCTTTCAAAACAAGAAAGATAATGGACCGCCTGACAAAAGAACAACGATATAAGAATATGTCGGCAAACAAAGGAAAGGGTACCAAACTTGAACTTTTGTTTGGCAAATTATTGTGGAATGCCGGTGTCAGATATCGCAAGAATGATAAAACCGTCTTTGGAAAACCGGACTTTGTTATTCGAAAAATGAAAATCGCGATATTTTGTGATGGTGAATTTTGGCATGGCAGAAATTGGGAAGAACGAAAAAACGACCATAAAAGCAATTGTGATTTTTGGTATTCCAAGATTGAACGGAACATCAGGAGAGACAAGGAGGTAAATGAACAATTGAAAGCAGAAGGTTGGACAGTCTTTCGATTTTGGGAAACGGAAATAACCAAAGAATCCGATAAATGCTTAAATAGAATTTTGAACTATATGAACGCTAAAACAAAAGCGACCGATAAAATCGCCATTACACAAATGTGTGGCGGTAGCAAAGTATCAATGCAGATGTATGGTCCTCATTCACTAAATGAGGATGGAACGATTATACCGTTTGAGGAGCAAATGGCAATAGTATCTCATTATCTCCATAATCAAGGATATAAATCAGCCAAGCCCTATGAGAACAAAGCTCAAGGATTAATAGAGGATATATACAATGTTCATCAAAAGACCGTTGATACAAGTTGTGTATCGGATGTAAGTGTTCAATATTCATTGTTCTCAGATTTATTCTCTGTTCCGTTTTTGCCAACAGACAATCCTAAATTTACATTTATAGATTTATTTGCCGGTATTGGTGGTTTCAGAATGGCGATGCAAAATCTTGGAGGTAAATGCGTGTTTTCTTCTGAATGGGATGCACAAGCACAAAAGACATATCTTTTAAATTATGGCGAAGTTCCTTTCGGTGATATTACCAAAGAAACTACTAAAGCATTTATACCGGACGATTTTGATGTCTTGTGTGCAGGATTCCCTTGCCAAGCTTTTTCTTTAGCCGGTAAAAGATTGGGATTTGAAGAAACGCGAGGTACATTGTTCTTTGATGTGGCTGAAATCATCCGCCGTAAGCGTCCTAAAGCATTCTTCTTGGAAAATGTCAAAGGATTACTCATTCATGATAAAGGGAAGACCATTCAGACTATATTAAAGGTTTTAAGGGAAGACTTGGATTACAATGTTCCTGACCCGCAAATAGTGAATGCGATGAATTTCGGCGTACCTCAACATCGGGAAAGAGTTTATATTGTTGGTTTCAGAAAAGACCAAAATGTAAACGAATTCACATATCCGTCACCGACAGATAAGACCAAGACATTCGCTGATATTAAGGAAGAGCATACCGTTTCTGCCAAATACTATCTATCCACTCAATATGTGAAAACCCTTGTGGCACATAAGGAGAGACATGCAGCCAAGGGTAATGGTTTCGGTTATGAAATCATTCCGGATGACGGAGTGGCAAATGCTATTGTTGTTGGAGGTATGGGAAGGGAACGTAATCTCGTTATTGATACACGTCTTGAAGATTTCACACCAGTTACCAATATTAAGGGGGAAATAAATCGAGACGGCTTACGCAGAATGACTCCGAGAGAATGGGCTCGTTTGCAAGGTTTTCCGGATAACTTTATAATCGGGGTTGCTGATGCATCTGCATACAAACAGTTTGGAAATTCGGTTGCAGTTCCTGCAATTCAAGCAACAGCTGAAGAAATCATTAAACGAATAAACCTTTCAAAATCTATTCAATATGGCACTGACAGGAAATAAAGGAGAATGGAGTGAAATATACACATTGCTCAAATTATTGGGAGAAGGGAAAGTATATGCAGGTGACCAAAATCTGAATAAGATTCAAGACCTGTTCTACCCAATTATTATGATTCTTCGTCAAGAGAAAGACGGAGACTATAATTACAGACTGCATGATAAAGACGTAGTAATTCAGACACCGACAGGTGAGGAATTATTGCGTATTCCTGCATCGGTATTCCTTGTCGAAGCAGAGAATCTGTTGAAAGCCATAAATGAAAATGACGGAGCCTTCGTAGTACCTCAAATAGAAGTATTCATGAACCGTATTTATTGCCATTCGTTGAAGGCAAAATCTTCTGATAAGACAGATATTCGAATCATATTGCACGACCGCAGAACAAAAATCAACTCCGAAATGGGATTCAGTATTAAGTCTCAATTAGGAGGTGATTCGACATTGTTGAATGCAAGTAAAGCCACTAATTTTAACTTTAAGGTAATCGGAGTTGATTTGTCAGATGATGAAATAACAGCAATCAATTCCATCAATCCCAAACGTAATAAAGTTATTGAAAGAGTGAATGCCATAAAGAAAAAAGGTGCATCATTGGTATTCGAGAAAGTGGATAATTCCACATTCCGAAACAACCTTGTTATGCTTGATGGCGATTTGCCTACTATTATTGCAAACTTATTGTTGGAGCAGTTGAATACCGGTATTTCAACATTGAAAGAATTGGCGAAAAAGATTACAGAAACCAATCCTTTGAAATACGATGTAGAGCAGGTTTCTCCATTCTATGCCTACAAAATCAAACATCTATTAACTTCGGCAGCATTGGGTATGATGCCGGCAACAGCATGGAGTGGCAAGTTTGACGCCAATGGTGGTTACTTGGTAGTGAAAAAGGATGGAGAGATACTTTGTTACCACTTCTATGACCGTAATAGATTTGAGGATTATTTATTCTCAAATGCATACTTGGAGCGTTCAAGTACAACTAAACATAAGTATGCTACTATTGTAAAAGAGGCAGATGGAACATTGTCATTCAAGCTGAATTTCCAAGTTAGATTAAAGTAATAGTGATACGTATGACTGCTCAAAACATTTGCTTAGATTTTCAATTGCATTATTTTATTGCAGGCGATGTACCGCATGCAATGGATGCCAAAATTCACAATGAAGCAGAAAGATATTTGCTAAAAGCTATATGTGAGTTGCAAAAGTATGTAGAATGTGAAATTTCGGTAAGGGTTGAAGCAAAAAATGAGGGTGGTATAATAGATAACTTGTTGCTCATTTGTGAGAAAGTTGACATTTCGGGAACTTTAACTGCTTTGTTGGCAGGATTTGCTGCTTCATTTTTTCGTCCCGCAATTCACAAAACAGATGAGATTAAAAATCGTGTAGAAATAGCGGAGAAAATAAAAAATGGGAATTTCTCTCAAGAAGAAGCCGAAGTACTATTAAAGGGAGACAAACAACTTAAGAAATGGATAAGCAAATACTATGAAACTCTTTCAAAAGAAGATACAATAACGAAAATAGAAGCTAATACGCCTATTGATGATGCTCAAAACAATGTCAGTGCATCCATTGAAAAGAAAGATTTTTATGGTCATGTTATTCAAGAAGGAATAACAACTACTACAGAAACTAAAGAAGGTACTACTATCTATATTGTCGCCCCTGTTTTAGTAAAAGTGAGAAAATTACCTTGGAGAGGAATCTTTTCAGGCTCTCCTATAGAATTCAAAATAGAAGATAAAGATTTCCTGGAACAGGTTTATAACCATGAAATAAAATTTGGAAATGGAACATCAATTACCTGCTGTTTGCAAATAGAGACCAAACTTACAATTAAAGATGATGGAGAAGATATAAAGCAATATTACACTGTTAAGTCTGTTTCACAATGGGCAGACGATGAACATTTCCAAAACGATACAAAAAAATACAAAAGAATAAAGAAAGAACAAAATATGCCCAAGCAAGCGACTTTGTTTGATGATGTTTTTTTTGAGTAGTTTCTATATTATTATAAAAAACTGCGTATATTTGTATCAGAGTTGTTTGACAAAGCATAACGCAGAAGATTGGTGCAACTTCGAAGTCGCCAAATTGTTACCAACAACTTTCTACCATAGCATTCGCTATTTGTGTATCAATCAGATACGAGATAATTGATTATCATATACAAAGATAGGGAAAGGTGAGTGCAGTGGCAAGTGAAAACACAGTTTTCGACTTGACAATGCCGAACCGCATCCTAACTTATCTAAAGATAGTGAAAGGCGAGTGCAGATACAAACTGAAAACGAAGTTTTAAAGTGTGTTTATGCCGGATGTTGCTATACACTATCAATACTTAGCTTCCGGTATATTTGCAAACAGGTTGCATAAATCTAATATTACATTTGCATCAGAATTAAATAAAAATTATAACATGAATACGGAAGAATTCATTTCCCAGACGCAACAGCCAACGACATTTGGATGAGCACAAACGAACTGATAGACTTGTTTGGAGTTATATATCCGACATTGAGGGCAAACATCAAAGCCATATACAAAAGCGGAATCCTTGATGAATGCGAGGTGCAAAGGAGTATCAATTTATCCAATGGAATAAGTATAGATGTTTATGCACTCCCGATGATTATTGCTCTATCCTTTCGACTGAATACATTGGGAGCATGCAAGGTAAGGGAATATGTAATAACCAAACTCACAACCAAACCGAGAAATGGCATTCTGTTTTTGAATGTGCGTACGCACGAATATATGAATGAAAGTAAGTGGAATAAATCAAATAATATACTTATAAATTAAAAATGTATGGATAAACAAGATATACAAAGAATCAAAAGCTTAATTTTGGTTATGCTTATATGCTGCATGCCGGTCTTCTGTGGATGCAATGATGAAGATGAAAATCATTCTATACCTCAATTGGAAATAGCGGAAGAATTTCTAATACAGGATTTCGATAACAAAAAACATGATATCGAAATACCGGTAATTACCAATTTATCCAAAGATGAATGGCGTATTACATCTTCTGCCCCAAACTGGTGTATGGCGACGAAAGTTATTGACGAAAACATGGTGCGTCTGTATATTCCTGCCAGTGAAGAACCAGAGGTCAGAGAAGCAGTAGTAAAAGTTGTTTCGACAGTCAAAGAATATACTATCAAGGTTCGGCAACTAGGATATGGTCCGGCAATTTTGGTTACTCCGCTTACTGCTACCACATTATCTGCCGACGGTGGAGATGTAAGACTTAAAATTACATCCAATATAGATTATAAGGTCAATATACCAGAAGTCTGTGATTGGTTGAACGAGACGACTATTCCTGATACACGTGCCCTGAGTAGTAAAGAACATACTTTCCATATTGATAATTATGCGATGTACGGAGAGGTGCGTTCTGCTTCTATTCATTTTGATAATGAGAAATATGAAGGCGTAGCGGCTGAATGTGTTATTCAACAAAAACCGTTGGAACCCAATACCGATGATGTTGAACCGGGAGGAGATGTTATGTTCAAACCTATCGGTGGAACTGCCAGTCAGCATCAACCGGGACAAGAAATAGAAAAATGTTGGGATGGACTTGGTGGAAATAATTTTTATCATAGTCCTTGGGCTGCGGGAGCCACGAAATTCCCTGTCATTCTTGAGTTTGATTTTGACGGAACACATACATTGGATTATTTTGTTTATACTCCGCGAAGTACCGGAGGAGGTCATTGGGGGATATTTGACCTGTATTATGCGACACAAGACACACCTGAATATATTCTTCTGGGTTCATACGATTTCAAGAAGTCAACTTCGCAGACTAAACTTGCTATGGATAAACCATTAGCAAAGATCACTAAATTAAAGGTTGTAATCAATACCGCAAAAGATGATTATGTAAACTGTGAAGAAATCGAATTTTATGAGATGAAATCAGGCTTGAGTGAACAAGAGAAACAGCTGTTAAGTGTATTTACAGATCTCACTTGTAGCGAAGTGCGTCCGGAGGCAACTATGCAACAAATTCAAGCATTGCCCGGCTATTTTATCAATATAGCTATGCAACTGAAAAACGGCACTTATGATACTTGGGAAAAGAAATTCCGAATTCAGGAATACAAACCTTATAGTACTCCTAATAATTGGGCTGATAAACTGTATATGAAATCATACACTGATTTGGATAATCCTACTGGTATCTATGTAAATTCAGGTGATGAATTAATAGTCATGGTAGGAGAAACTTATGGGAATACTATTAGTTTACAAGCGATTCGATCCTCCAATTTGAGTGGAGACAAATACATGTTGAATGAAGGTATCAACAAACTCCAAATGAAGGGTGATGGTATGTTGTTTGTTATGTATAACACCGAACTAACTTCGGAGAATGCGAAGCCTGTAAAGATTCATATACCATTGACTTCCGGTACAGTTAGCGGTTATTTTGATTTGGAAAGGGATAAGACTGATGCTGTTTACACGGAACTTCTCCAAAAGGCGACCTATGAATACTTTCTTATTAAGGGAAATGAAATGTTACTGAATTTTCATCGTACCAAGTTACTTCAGTGGCAGCCGAATTCTATAGTTGAGTATATCACTATGTTTGATCATTTTGTGAACTGGCAATACGAACTATTGGGCTTGGAGGATATTCGTCCTGCATTGTTCAATAATCATGTGAATGGTTCTTCGATCAATGATGATAGCTATATGTGGGCCGGTAACGGACAAATAGGTTTCGGGATTAATGCATTGGACGAATTTATGCCTACTGAAAAGTTATATACCGAACGACGCTGCTGGGGCCCTGCCCATGAAATCGGTCACCTTCACCAGGGAGCTATTGCCTGGACCGGTTGTTTTGAGTCATCCAATAACCTCTTTTCAAATTATGTACTTTATAAAATAGGGAGAGAATGTTCAAACGGAGCTCCGTTGAGCGTATTGGCAGACAGGAAACTGAATAACCGTCCTTTCTGTAATTTCCTTGGCGATCCCAAGAAGGAAGATACGGAAATTCATATGCGTATATACTGGCAATTATGGCTTTATTTCCACCGATGCGGTATCAAATCCGATTTCTACCCGGAATTATTCAAGAAATTGCGTAATAATAGAAACTTGAATAATATCCCTGTAGGAGAACGACAAATGCAATTTGTGAAATATGCCAGTGACATAGCTCAAAAGAATTTGGCAGATTTCTTTGATATGTGGGGATTTATGACTCCGGTAGACGAAACTATCGAACAATATGGGCCAAATCGCTATACTGTCACCAATGCAATGATTGCAGAAACTAGAGAATACACTTCCAAATATCCGAATCCTCAACCTTTCTACTATATTGAAGATCGGAAAGACGGAGATGCAGGTTTGGAAAGTCTGGGACTGACTGGTAAAATAGGGGATGTAGGGCACTATACTCAGTTTAAAGAGAATCAAAAGATAACCAAGACCCCGACTTATAGTGTCAGTGGACAGCAAGTAACCATAATTAACGGTAATGAAGCGGTAGCTTTTGAAATCTGGAAAGACGGAGAACGAAAATACTTCTCTAACTTCCTGAAATTCACTTTACCCGACGAACTTCCTGTCAGCCAATGTACTATCAGAGCCGTACAAGCAGACGGTAAACTGATAACTGTTGAACGTTCCAAATAAAATGTATATAAGTAATGATTATCAGATGTTTATTAATGCTTTGGATTACTGTGCTCGTCACTGGGTGCACACTGAAAGATGAAGAACAAATTATCACCGAGGCGTGGCATTCCGGAGAAACTCTACCTGTCGAAATCGGGAAGAAATATCCTCCTGCTCCCATTGCCATGACGATAGATAAAGGATATAATGTCCTTATTGATCTTTCGCATCAATGTTCGTTCAATTTCATGTGGGGATTGCCGGATATGTTACACCAGAAAGGATTTCGTAGTGTATCGTCACAAGCCTCACTCGGTAGTGTCCTGGATGAGAAGGGGGTGTCCCGTATCCGTATTCCATATGATCCGGAACGTAAGATTTATCCTTTTGCCTGGTATCCTAATTTTAGATATAACGTAATCATTACTTTTCAGAATGACCCTTCTGCTCCGGTTTATACGGAGCAGGAGTGTCTCTTGCTCAAAGATTTTGTATCTGAGGGAGGTGGCTTGATTATTCTGGCTGATCCTGTAAAAGCAGAACAGGTCGATAATTGGTCTCTGAACCGGTTGCTCAAGAATTTTGATGCAAGTTATACCAAAGATTATCAGAACTATAAGAATCGTCGGCATATTGGTTTGGCTCTTTCAGAACAGTGGATACCTTGGGAAATGGGGAGTGACAGTTTGCCTATCCGCGCTTACCGTGAATATGGTAAGGGACGTATAGCAGTCGGTACGGCTTTAGATGATTTTCTAAGTAATGGAGAAGCGGGAAGTGCTTTTGTTGACCAAATAATGGACTGGTTATGTGAGAAACAGGTTCCGGTGGGAGGAGAGCCTCGTTTGCCCCAAACAATGGGTGGTGGCGGAGCTATCTATCCGGAATTGGAAAGTGTTATTAATGGTATGGTCACTTATTATGCGCCTACTGTTAACCATACTCTTCTTGAATGTATAAAAAAAGAATTCTTTAGGATAAACGATACATTGTTGCAATGGTATCCGTCTCGGCAAACCGAGGAACCGATGTTTCTCGTTCTCTCTGCCGGAAGTGGAGGAGGCTGGGCTGTCAACAGTTTCTTTCCTAAGGAGAATGGTATTATTAGTCAAGATTCAGCCAGTCTGATTTCTATTTATGGACATGAACTGGCACATACACTGGCAGGCCCGGTCAACGAGAAAGGACAAGCGGCTGGTGATGTACCTTTTGGAAATCAGGGAGAAGCACATGCCGGTTGGTTTCAAGGGAAAGTAGAGGCACTTTATAATGAGGAACTCCGGCAACATGCGAATAAAAAGTGCGAAGATTTCTTCCGTTCTTCCGAATTCAGACAACTAGACTTAAAAAGATATACAAATGACGGAGAGTATGCCAAGCAATTTTCTTACGGGGCAGGCTGGTATAAACTTTGGTATATCTGGCAACGTTTGGACGACACATATGGAAATACTTGGTATGCCCGGTGGAAACATATCCAGTATACCCGTTGGAAAAACGATCCGATGCGACTTCTGACTTGGGAAGAGATGATAGAGGACATGAGTCTTGCAACAGGACACGATCTATTTCCCTTTTTCATATCTTTAAATACAGGTCTGGAACGTCGTGAAATGGGTGAAGTTATTTATGAAGGTAAGAAAGTGAAACTATCCGGAGCAGTTATCCCGATAATAGAACCGGGTAATGTATGC
>OHBJ01000065.1_pt1 | contig 45364 bp, 44 predicted proteins | sample 1577241 | NCBI WGS metagenome assembly OHBJ01 (sample SAMEA3541594, study PRJEB24748) | human gut metagenome | biome: human gut; feature: human-associated habitat; material: faeces | place: China | collected 2012 | reverse complement strand
ATCCGAAAAAGTCACCATAGGGACCGCTTCTGCGAACAAGGCGACCGCCGCACAAAGGGCAAGTATATTGTTCTTTGCGCATATCATCTCCATGAACTTCATCAACTTCTTTTATGAAAACCGACTCGTTCCCTTTGAGTGTGACAAGCCAGACCTTCTTTTTTGCTCTCGTTATCGCAACATAGAACAGCCGGCGTTCTTCTGCAAACGGATAATGATCACAGTTATCAAGAAGAAGCTGCAAAATAGGAGCATCAGCAATTTGGCTTGGGAAGCCCATGCCGTGTGCCTTATTATTCAGTAAGAACACATAATCAGCTTGTAGCCCCTTTGAGCTATGTATTGTCATGAAAGAAATTTGCAAGTCAGGGCGTCTAGCAAAAGTAACTTCTGTTCTCCCAAGCGCAGTGCTATACTGATATGAAAACTGGCGCTGCCCATCCAGAATTTTTATATCAAATCGGTATCTCCCAAGGAATAATACTGAACTTCCCTTTGGCAATTCTTTGAGCCTTTCAGCAAGGAACTCAACAGAATACGCATCTGTATATCCCGTGATTTTCTCCATTGAGAAACTGTGATCCGCTACGGCACTTTTTAATCGCTTCCTTTTTTGCTCGGGGTTCTTCATAATGAAACTACTGCTAACAGAGATCAAACTTTGAGGGAAACGGTAGGTTGTTTCGATACGACTTATTTCCGAAGCACCCCAATATTTTTCAAAATGGAGAATAAATCCAATATCACTGCCACTAAACCGGTAAATGCTTTGCCAGTCATCGCCCACGCAGAACAGGTGGTAATCTTTTTGCTGGCGCATTTCAGCAAGCAGACGATAGCGAGCCTGAGAAATATCCTGATATTCATCGACGATAACATAATTGTATGAGTGGATAAATTGCCCTCGCTGAACATAGTCAGAAGCCAAATTGATCATATCATTAAAATCAATTTCGTTGCGGGCCTGAAGCATGGTTTGATAATTGTTATAGATCGGCTCAATTAAATCTATAACAGCATCAATACTAGGGAAATTCCTAAGACTATGATTTCTACTGCGCACTTCGTCGAGTGAACAATTATTGCTTTTAGTCAAAGTAATGACTGTTCCAAACAATTCTGCGACTCGGTCAAGTTTTTGGTTTTCTGTGCCGCTGATTTCCGACCACATATCTTTGGGAGACATTGGTGTAAATACAACACCCGCCTTTTTAAGTCGTTCCTCTAATCTGGGCAAAAGCTGTTCTTCAAATTTTTCATAGGCGTAGACTTCGATCATTCGCGTACCATTTTTTCGATGTAACTCGCGTTTCCATTTGATCCCCTCCTGATATGCTTGAGCTGCTGACATTCCGTTTTTCCCAGAGAAATAGGCTGGAACCTCTCCTTGACGGTTAATACCGAAATATTCTATATATACGTCAAAGTTAGGAAGATAAAAATCAGGGTAGTATTGCCCAAACTCAGAAGTTCTCGTATCAATCGGGTATTCCTGCTCATACACATAAGTAATTCCATTTTGCGTCAGGAAATTGGCAATATCCAACTCGCCATAGCTTTTCACTGTTTCTTTTTTTAGTGTTATTGGTGGATTATATTTCAGATAAGAGCGGTATTCTTCCTCCGTTTCAAAATCAAACTCGGACTTCTGCTCTACTCCATTATAAGTCAGATACACGCACAATTTTCTCAAATAGCCCAAGTCTTGTGTCAGCATATCCAACTGCTTTCTGACAAATTGACGAATGTCAGAGGAATAAATTTTGGGCTTTTTCCCTTGCACAGACGCAATAATATCTAACCCCAATTTATGGAATGTCTGTGCATGAATCGGTCTGCCAATTTCTTTGTTTAATCGTTCACTCATTTCTGCGGCAGATGCGTTGGTAAATGACAGAACTAAAATGTCGTCCGGCATACAGATTTTCTTTTTCAGAAGATATTTGACATAGCCGATGATGGTAGTGGTTTTTCCAGTCCCTGCCCCGGCAAGAACAAGATGATTGTGGACTTCCTTTGTGATACATCGAAGTTGTTGTTCGTCAAGCATTTTCCCCTCTACGGGTAAAATCAGTTTCGCTGCATCCGCCGCTTTTTGACTTGCCAACTGGTTGTTATGTGCTTGCAATTTGGATGGGAGCTGCTCATAAATTTCAATAAACCGAGGAGCAACATTGCGAATTTTGCGGCCAGATAAACCAATAGAGAATAATAAGCCATGTGTTTTCTTTTCCGCAGTACAATATGCCGAATACCATTTTTCCTGAAAATTTTTAACTACGCAAGGATCTAGGAATTGTTGCTGCGAATGCCATAAACTCTTTTCTTCTTGCAGAGCCTCGTCCATTTGCATAAGAAGTGCGTCATCATCCAAATCTTTTGGAAGAACTGCATCTGCAATATTTGATAGCATCTTACTCCAAAAGTCCACGACAACGCCTCCTTCAATTTCTCTATTTTAAAAATAATTATATCACTTAAGAGCGAATATTTCTACCGATTATAATTTGTGGAAGCAATTATCTCCCATCCTTTCCGCGCTTTTCCCAAACAATATTATACCCCAGTACATCGGCCAGCTCCACCGCCTCGCCGTAGCGCAAGCTGCCGCGCTTCAGTTTGTCGGACAGATTCGGGACGCTGCTGCTCCAAACGTATTCATCGGCCAAAATTTCCACGGCCTCGCTCATGGTCATGCCCGCCCGGATGATGTACGATTTGATTTCGTTTCGGTAAATCTCTTTGCTTTTCACAGTTTTGCCCTCCTTTTTTCGTTTGCCCAATGATGAAGCCGGTGCGCTGATGAGCGTACTGGGTTCATCGCTGGGCAATGGATAATGGTATGCGACTAACTGTTTCCTCTGCCGTATGCGAAGCCCTGTTCACAACTGTCAGGCTTCGGTTTCACTGTTCCGCATGGATTTTCGCGGAGTAGGAAAGTTGTACGCCGAACAGCGTACTCGCATCGCTGCCTGGCGTATCGTTCTTTGATGGCGTTATCAATGTGAAAACGCCAGATTTTTCGCTGTTTTCACTTCATTTGAAAATATCGCTGCATTTTCGCCGTCCTTCCCGAATGCCGTTCCTGCCCCTGCCTTCTCAGCGGCGTATTCCGGCATTGGCACGCTCCCCCGTGCTTTCAAACACATGGGGTCATGGCGCTGCTTCCCCTGCCGGGGGTATCCCATTCGGACGGTCATATAATTTTCAAGGTACTGTTGTCTCCCGACAAGTACAGTTTAACGAAAAATCGGGCCTGTTCCCGTATATCCAAGAGGTTGGAAAATAGGTGCGAAAAGCGGAAATTTCCACGCTTATAGAAATCTGTGCTATAATGGGAAGCAGAACGAGAGGGGGCGTGGATATGAACATCAAGCTGACAATCCCGGAGCGGCTTAAAGATTTGCGGACAGAGCGCGGTCTAACGCTGGAGCAACTGTCCGAGGCAACGGGGATTTCCCGTGCTGCCCTCGGCAAATATGAGACAGACGATTTTAAGGACATTAGTCCGTTCAGCATCGCGGCGCTGGCAAAGTTCTATGGGGTATCCGCCGATTACTTAATGGGATTGACGGAAACAAAAAATCACCCAAACACAGAGCTGGAAGCCCTGCATTTGGGTGATGGTGCGATTGAGGTGTTGAAGAATGGACAGTTTAACCACCGGCTGCTGTCGGAGCTGATCTGCCACAAAGATTTTCAGCGTTTGATGCTGGATGCGGAAATCTATGTTGACCGCATTGCAGATATGCGGATCAACGACATGAACGCCGTGCTGGAAGCCGTGCGTCAAATGGTGCTGGCAAAGCGAGAGGATAGTGCGAACGATCTCTATCTCCGCACACTGGAATTGTCGCAGGTGTCGGAGGAAGAATACTTCGGTCATGTGGTTGCAGATAGCCTGACAGGGATACTCCGCGATATTCGGGAAGCCCACAAAACCGACAGCACAACAGCAGACGAGCCATCCGCCGCTGCACAAGCCCAGCAGCAGTTGCAGATCGCCATGAACTTTGAAGGCAGCAGCGACGAAAAGAAGGCGCGGGCGTTTCTGGCGACTTTCGGCATTGACTATGATGCCATCACAAAGGAGCAGTTTATCACGCTGATTGAGATACTGCGGTTATCAAAGCACATGAAAAGCCCCATAAGCCAGCGTGGCAGGGCCAGCATGACACACGGGAAAGGAAAAAGAAAGCGTAAATAGGCAAGAAAATACGCCGTATCCAGCAAAATCTGCTGAATACGGCGTATTTCTTCGTTGCCCAATCCTGCCTGACAGATGCCATAATCGTAATTCTTTCAAATCACTTTCTTATGAGCACCTGTCCCAAGGCGGGGTTCTTTTTTTATATAAGGAATATTTTGGAGGTATGTTTTGGCAACTGCGAAGATTACCAATGAGACCATGGTGGAATGCAAGAACGGCACCCATGGCAACTTGTTTTATGCTTCGACCCGCAACCCCGGCTACACCGTTGAGTGGACCGAGTTTGGCGAGGTGCAGGAGATGGACTACGCCGAGCTGCTTGTAATGCGTGGCAGCCAGCCGCGGTTTTTCCGTGATAACTGGATTTTGATTGAGGATGCCAACGTATTGCGCAAGCTGGGTGTGGAACGTTACTACAAGAATGCGCTGACCACGGAGAACTTTGACGAGGTATTTAAGTGGACCCCGGATGAGATCCGCGAGAAGGTGCCCAAGATGAGCGAGGGGATGCGCGACAGCATCCGTATCCGCGCAAAGGAGATGCTGAAGGCAGACCAGCTGGACAGCCGTGCCATGATTAAAGCATTGAATGATGTGCTGGATTGCGATTTGGAAGAATCCGTTGCGTTGGAGGCACCCAAGAAACCCAGAACCCGCAAGAGCGGCGTTGAGATTGTGACGATCGGCGGAACCGAAGAATAATGAGAGGAATGGTGCGGGCCAATGGGCACAAGATACGAGGAAGTTTATGAGCGTTACCGTGGCCAAGTCCGCAACTATGAGTTCCTGGACTACGATGCGGTGACAAGAGAAGCAATGCAGCTAGATCTTTTGAAGATGGCGATCAGCGATTTTGAGGATGTGTGCAAACAGGACCTGAATGATAGGGAAGATGACCTGCTGGAGTTCAACATTACGCTGACGAACCGCGAGAAGGATATTTTAGCACTGGGCATGATTGTGCATTTTGTGCGCCAGTATGTTTATAACACAGACGCATTGCAGAATGGATTGAGCACAAAGGATTTTACGTTGTTTTCGCCAGCCAACCTGTTGGAGAAGATGACGACCTTGCTGACCACGACAGAGCGGCAACAGATGAAGGAAATTAACCTGTACTCTTTCCGCAATGGGGAAATTTCTAGTTTGACTGAGTGAGGTGGTAGCGTATGAACTATGAGACATATGCTGCTATGCTTGGCAGGCACGGAAGTACGCGGCGTGACCGGATGGTTGAAAAGAGCAAACGGGACACGCTGAGAATGGGGCCTGACTCCCCTGCCTATAAAGAGGTAGAGATTGAGGGGGTACCCCACCACATGATGATTATTAGCAGCACGGTGACAAACCAGAAGATTATACGCACCATGCCGGGCGACAACTTTGAGATTGGAAAAATTATGCTGTTTAGTAAAAGCCATTGGCTGATTACAGAGCGCGATGCGGACGATGAAATAACCGTGCGCGGCAAAATTGAGCTGTGTAACCGGAGCATCCAGTGGCAGAACCATGAGACCGGGGAAATTATTACCCGGTGGGCAGTGGTGGACAAACCGTATTTTTCTAACCTGAACGAAGATGTATACATGACTATTTCCAGCCGCGAATTCCAGGTGAAAATACCGTATGATGAGGAATCGGCTTTGCTGGATGTGGGGAAACGCCTGATGATGGAGCAGATTAACGGCAAGCCTAAAACTTACCGTGTGACCTGTGTGGACGCTATGACAGAACGCTACGACTGGAATGACGCCCAGACGGGATTTTTGGTTTTGAACCTTGAACAGGACCAGCATGTGGAAGAACAGGATAACGCCGAAAAGATGCTATGCGATTACCAGGAGGTAAAGCAGGCACCGGAGGATGGCGAAGTGATTATTAAATACGCGGGCGAACCCAAAGTGCGCATTTGCGGGCGTGGCAAGATTTTTAAGGCCACGATTGATGGCAAGCCGCTGCCGGGATGCACCTGGAGCCTGAGCGTTGATGATAAAACACTTGAAACAAAAGTATACCTTGCCAACAGTGTGCAGTGGAACCGGGTGACTGGGGACAGCTGCCGGGTATGCGCAGAGGATAATGCTGCGCTGAATGGAGCCACCGTGAAACTGACGGTTGTGGCACCGGACGGCAAGAGCACAGACAGCATTGCAGTGAAGGTGGTGGACGTATGAACCTGAGTGAGCTGGGAGAATACAAACACAAAGTAGCCGCCCTGCTGGCACAGGACGACACCATTATTAACCTGCTGCTTGGCCCTGTGGATGATGATACTGACACGGACGAGATGCTACTGGGCGATAAGAGCATTAGCACCGGACATATTTACGAGTTTGAGTATGTGCCGGAGATCAATGAAACGGCGGACACCTACCTGTGCATGGAGACTGTGGTGGCTAAGGCACCGAGCGATACGGCATACAGAGTGTACCTGTACATTTTTGCCTATTGCAATAAGAAGGTAATGAAGAGTTACCGACACCCCGGCGTGCTGGGGACAAAGGCCGATGTGTTGGCCATGAATGTTGACCGTTTGCTGAACGGCAGCGAAGATTTTGGAATTGGGAAGGTACGGTTACTGAACAATGATGTATACAAGCCGAATAATAATTATTATGGCCGCTGCATTACATACGAAGTGATGGCGTTCAACCGCAAGATGGGTGGCGCAAAGTGAAAGTACCGTACTATGAACTGCTGAATCCCGAAGGTTTTATGGTGAAAAATGTGGGCAGAGTACACTCGCCCAGACTGAGCGACATTAACAAGCGCGGCTATATGAGTTATCAGTTTGCGCTAAGTACCTTGCTGCTGACACCGCAGGCGATGTTTGAAGACATTGCCAAGGTAACAGGGCAGGAGAACCCGTATGAAGCTTTGAGCGATGAGGAAAAAGCTACCATTAACACCTTTGATTTATTGAGTATGAGCAAAGAAAGCCAGGCGGAGATGATTGCCGCACTGGCCTTTTTTATTGATGCGCCGCTTGAATATGATGAAGCGCACCATGCTGTGCTGGTGAATAAAACCGAGGTGGACGATAAGATCCTGATTGATGGTTCCATAACGCGAGATAACTGGGCAGAGATTTGCGACATTTGCCTGCAAACCGCGTACATAGACCAGAAGCGGGAGGAAAACTTGAAGTTCAAAAATGAGGCTGCCCGCAAGTTTTATGAACGATTCCAAAAGAAAAAGGCTGAATATGAAAAATCGAAACGAAAAGGGTATAAGAGTAACCCTGATTTGGAGTTGGGGAACATCATCTCTGCGCTGGCGACAAACCATAACAGCCTGAATTATACGAACATTTATGATTTGACGGTGTACCAGGTGCATGACACTTTTAACCGTCAGAACATAAAAAAACAAAATGAGATCCATGACATGAACTATGCCGTATGGGGTGGCGAAAACGACCTTGGCGGATGGTACAAACGCATGGAAACTGATAAACAATAATGGAGGAATAAGATATGGCTGTAAATCCGAATATGGCGAACCGTGAAGTTGCTGATCTGGTTCTGCTTGATTACAAGACCAAGAAAGTTTTTCTGCCCATTGATTTTGCCAACGTGACCACAACTGACTTTACCGCAAACCGCGTGTTTGCAAAGGGCGGCCAGGGCGCACCGAACCGTGTTGGCTTTGATGGCGAGCGTGCAGGCACCCTGAAGGTTGATACCCAGATCATGCCTGTTAAGCTGTTTGCCCTGCTGAGCGGCCAGGACATTGGCAAGGTTGCAAAGATTATGAAGCGCGAGGTACTGACCGCCACCACTGACGGCATTGAGCTGAGTGAGACCCCGAAGGCCGGCACTGTGCAGGTTTTTGCTGTTTCTGACGACGCTGGCACTGAGATCAGCGATCTTACTACAACTGACAAGAAGGTTGCTGGCGCTGGCCTGCAGGACGGCAAGAACTATATTGCCTACTACTTCTACGACAAGAACGATGGTGTTCAGACTGTCAAGTTTGATTCTGACACATTCCCGCGTGCCTTTGAGATCCACGGTATGATGCCGTTCAAGACCGAGGACGACGAGATTGTGCAGTGCGAGCTGGTTTACTACAAGGCTCAGCCGCAGGCAAGTTTCAGCCTGGCTTTCCAGAACACTGGTGATCCGACCACTGTTTCTATCACCTTTGACTGCATGGCCAACCAGGACGGCGACATTTACGACATGAACTTTATGGAGTGATCAACGCAAATCCCTACCTTATTATATATAGGTTTGAATTGTGATGTTTGATCCGTGGGGGAGCGAAAAGCTCCTCCATTTTTAGAACGCGAAAGGAGTGGCGTGCATGGAAGACAAGAATACCGGCGGTTTTACCGATGTGAAGATTGAACCTGTTGAAATTGCTGCCCCGCCCAAAGTGACCCTGAAGCGTCAGGTGCGCCCGCTGAAGGGCGTGGTTGTGTACTGCAACAAGGAACGCGGTTACATGGGTTTTGAATGTGATGGGCACGGCTACCAGATGCCGGTGAAAGATGGCTATGCCGTTGGCGATACGGTTAAGTTCAAGATTGCAGACGGGAAGATTGAGCTGTGCAAGTAAGCGAACGAAGCAAGTATAATGTGAGCCGTGACAAGAGCAAACGCACCTATGACGGGATTGTGTTTGACTCTGAACTTGAGATGAAATATTACCGGGATGTTGTGCTGCCGGGGGTTGCCAGCGGAGAGATTGTGGACTATCAGCTGCAGAAACCCTATGAGCTACAGCCAAAGTACCGCAAGGAACGTGGGGGAAGAATGGAGACGGTGCGAGCCATAAATTATGTGGCTGATTTTTGGTTGAAGTATAAAGACGGCACGACAGAGGTGATTGACACCAAAGGATGCCCAGACACTGTAGCATTGATGAAGCGGAAGATGTTTGATTACCTGTACCCGGATGAGCATTTGCGTTGGATTGTGTACCGTAAACGGCGTGGTGGGTGGATTGATTACGACACGCTGTAAACTGTGATTATGCTAGGAAACGGCAGAAAAGCTTGTTGAGCAGGATAAAATTAAGACATGGTACCCGAATAGAACATGAACACGGCTCCGCCTGAAAAGGGCGGGGCTTTTTATTTTGTGAGGTATTTTTTTTATGGAAATTAAGAAGAACATCCGTGTGGGCGACAGAATCCGATTTGTGGATTTTGTTTGCGACATGTGCGAGAAGGACGGCAAGCAGTATTACGCGCTGTTTGATTATGCTTGGCGCATTGCGGTGATTACCTTTTTTGCCCCGGAAGCGGAGCTGGACAAGATGGACACAGATGAGATGTGCGACTTTGTTTACAGCCGACAGGGCATTGAGATTGTGGAAGACCCGGACATTGCGGTGGTTACAGCGGGACTTTATGAGGCATGTGAAGCCGAGATGAAAGACCGGAAAGAAAAATACATGAAGGTATTTGATGCGATCAACCACCCGGACCCGCTTGACCGGATTGCAGATGCCTTTGCAGAGATTGCAGGGAATTTGAGCCAGCTGGGAGACCAGGAATTTTTGGCTGATCTGGTAAAGAAAGTGCGTGAAGGAGAGCAGCCCGCAAAGAAGCCGCCCGTGAAGATTGAGGTTGTGAACGGCAAGGAGAGTTAAATGGCCAAGACGGTAAGCACACAGAAAGGGCTGGAACTGGAACTGCAGCGGCGAATTAACCTGGCACTGAATGGCGGGGCGAAAACGGCTGTGGAGAATTGTTTGAAGAAGCATATCCAGGAAGATGTACTGGATGTATACCAGCCGAAAGTATATGAGCGCCGCGGCCAGGGCGAAGGGGCATTGGAAGCCGACAGCAGCGTGGTGAGCAGCGTGAGAGAACATGTGCTTACGGTAAAGGATATTGGTGTGCCGAATGAATCAGCCGTTGGTGGGCAGTACAAAACCGGCACCAATACACCTCTTGCTGAGATGGTGGAGAAGGGCGATGTGAAAAACATTTGGGGTTCGCCACCTGATGCGGCCTATTTGCACCCGCGCCCGTTTGTGGCAAACACGGCAAAAGAAATCGCAGATGGGAACAGCGCCGTACATGGAGAGATTGTGAAAGCCATAAAAGAGCAGTTCCCTGATAACTAACGCGACGAGAGCTTCGGCTCTTGTCTTGAGCGGCTGATTTGAAAAAAAGAAATCGGCCTTTGAAGGCTTGAGCCGAACCGTAAGGGGGAAAGTATATGGCGGAAGATTTAAGTATTAAGGTAAAAGTTGAACCTGACGGCGGTGGTGTGCAGGGGAAACTGGATGAGATTGCGAAAAACAAAAAGTTTAATGTACAGATTGATCCTAAGAGCCTTGAAAAGCAGCTGACGAAAATTAGCAAGACGGTAGCCAGTACATTACAGAACAGCATGGAGAAAGTTAGAAAAGAAATGGATTCCTATGCTGAAAGCGCACAACAGGCTACTATAGTCATTCGTCAAGCCCAGGAGCGTGAAAAGGCGGCACTGATCACAAATGTAAATCTGTTAGCCCAAAGTGCCCAAGAGCGAAAAAATGCTGTTGACGCAATCAATAAACAAACAAGCGCTCAAAAAAATCTAAATGATCAAACTCAGTTGACTTCAACACAAAAGGGTAAGATCGATAATTCAGCTATTATTAAAAACCTTAATCGTGAACGAGACGCTTATGTAGAATTAAGCACAGCCGTTTCTGATTTTAATAAAGTTATTTCTAGTAGTGAGGGTGTAAACAATAACACTGCAGCAAATAGCATAAAGTCATTAAAACCCGTTCAAAAAGATATTGCAGCAATCGTCACAGACATTTCTTTTAGCGCGGAATCTGAAGATGATATAAAAAATAGTGTATTGTCCGGGTTTAATGCTATTGAAGAGGGGCTAAATGAGGGTTCTGAGAAAGTAAAAACTGTCATTGACAATATCCAAAACAGCAGTAAATCTAGCATTAAAAGTATTTTAGATTTATATTCTGAAGTTATCAGTGCTGGTGACAATGGGTTACTTGCACAATATATAGCAAATGATGAAAATGCTACCGAGGGAGCTATTGCGGAAATTGTAACAAAATACGGTGAAATTGTAGAAGTGTCTACTCATGATGTAGAAACAACTACAGATAAAGCATTTGATAAAATCAGTAAAGCTTTTAATGGGTTGAAAGATAAACTTGCCGCTACAGCGAAAGAGGTTATTTCTGCTGACACTGAAGAAGCAACTAAAAAGGCTGCTGTAAAATATCTAGCTCTTTTTGCACAGATGGCAGATGTGATCGGGGCTTTACCTGACAATGTAAGGAAGAAAGCTATCGAAAATGTAGATTCTGTTACAGAAGACATCGGCAAAGAGATTGAGCAAAAAACCAAAGAGTTATCGCAAAAATATGATGAGGTAGCGGAGCAGCCTGACAATAAAGTTAAGCTTAATGTTGATCTCAACGACGAACAGATCGATACCCGCGTAAAAGAAACCAGTTCGTATATTGTTGAGCAACTTAATAAAATGAAGGATGCTCAGCTGGAAATTACCGAAGCTAAGCAGGGAACTCTGGAAGCTGAAAAGGCTATCGTAAAAGCAACCCAAGATAGCATCAATGCCCTTAAAACTCTAGTTGATCAAAAAGAACAGATTGCGGATAAAATCTCAAAATTAAAATCTGAGGTAACCGGTATTACAGACGGTAAAGACAAGGCTGATGATGCGAAAACCTTGCTTGAAACGCTTTCAGCAATTAACCCCAGCAAGGTAAAAGATGTTCTGGATAAAGTTTCTGCGTTTGTTAATTCTGTGGTAGAGAGCAACCCGAAGCTTGAAACGACCAAAACAAAAGCTGCTGAATTTAATGCGGCCATTGAGAGCATCAATAAAACTTTGGCAATCTCGACGGCCTTTTTGACCAGCTTAACCAAGGAAGATAAAACGGCCAAAGGAAAGCGCGGCGGCAAAAAGACGCAGAAAGAGGATGCTACCGAGGTTGATGAAGCTGTAAAGCTGCAGCAGTTGGTATTGAATGCAGAAAAAGCGGCGGATGCAGTAAAAAATGCTATTGCCAGAGCGAGTAATTCAATTAGCACCATTACAGCTGAATTGAAAACAGCAGCTGCCAGTGCAGACGGAGCAAAAGAAGCGACCCGCCCCATGATTGAGGCCGCGATTGCTCTGAACAATACCTTTAAGCAGTACAGTGAATCCTTGGCAGATATTAAAAATACTGCCGGCCTAATGAACGGGACTACAGCCACAGCCAAGCGCGGGAAGAAAGTCGCCACTGAGACTGCCAGCATGGATGATGTGTCCGCCAGTGTTACAAAAGCGAATGAGGCCAGTACCCAGATCCACACGATATTTACCAAGTTTGCAAAGATTGGAGCTGCAACGGATGGGTTCGCTGAAAAGGCAGCGCAGATTATTGCGGCATCTGATGAAGTAAACGCTATTATTTTGGCTTATAAAACCGCTGGCGAGCGCACAGCAACTACAACGGCTAATGCGGCAAAACAACAGCAGAGTGCTGCACAGGAGCTTTCTGCCCAGATGGAAACTGTTGGTGCGACCCTGAATAATGCCGGCGAAAAGGTTGGCCGGGCTACCACCGCACTGAGCGAAGCTGCACAGGCCAGCGGAACAATTGATGCTAGTGTAAAGATCCTTGTGAACGCTGGGAACCGATTGAAGCGGCTGTTTACCAGTTATGCTAACATTGCAGCAGGGTTACAGGAAAACCTGGACAAAGTGGCTGAGATTGATGGAAGCAAAAATGCAACAACTTACCGCAAGCTTGGAAACTTTATCAATAACATCGTTGATTTTTATAAGAAGTCTATTGGTGAGCTGAGTGCCATCAACAGCGTTAAACTGCCGAAAGATGAAAACGGCAAGACGGTGACGCCGAAAGTTGATGCAGCAGTAGCAGAAGCCACTCAGAGATTTAAGGCAACACTGGATGAAGCAATGAGTCAGGCACTGGCTACGCTGAAAGATACCAGCGGCCTTGATGCAAAACTTGCCAAGGCACAGCAAAGTACAGTCGATGCCCAAAAGGCCAAGACTGATATTGTGAATGGCTTTGCGGAAATTACTGCCGTATTTAATAGCCTAACGAATGCAGCCAAGAGCATTACGGACAGCATGACGGACCTTGCCAAACTGAAGACCATGACCGACGAGGTAAACATGGACCAGTTTGCGGAGCTGATTAACAACTCTGTTGATGAGCAGATTAAGAAAATCTCCACTAAGATCCGCAAGGACGCGATGCTACAAACCAGCCCTGATAATAGCCATGTAACATCGCTGGCAATGAAGACCGGTAATCTTGGTGCAATGATTAAGCAGATGCCGGAAGGCGCTGTAAAAGATAGTTATACCAAGCAATTTGCTGAACTGAATGATGACATTACTGCCTTTTATAATGGCAGCGAAAAAGCCGCAACAACATGGGCAGATATTGTTAGCCGAACCACCGAGATGGCGGAAGGTGTAAAGCAGGTTAATAAAGAAACCCAGGAAGCGGCCAAAGCGGCGGCACAAAGCGCAATTAAGAGTGCGCAAGACCTTGAACAGCGGCAGGCTCTTGCTACAGAATTACAGCAGCGATTTGATGCGTTGAATAACACGATCGCTAAGGGCAAAGAGATTGAAGGTAACGGTAAAGCTTTTAATGGGTTTCATAGTGCATTAGAGCAAATTGAAGTAGACGCAAAGCGTCTTGGTCCACAGTTAGAATCTGCACTGGATAAAAAAGATATAGTGTCATTAAAGGCTTTGACGGACTACGACAAAAACTTAACCGACATTGAGCAAAGAGTTGCTAAGGTAACTGACGGAGTGATTAGCACTACTTCAAAAGCTGTTAAATCCGTCGCTGACCAAAAAGAAGAGTTAAAAAATATCGACCCAACTGCTGCGATTAACGAAGCTCTAAATTTGAAGGTTGACGGCGCAGAAAGTGCTAAGATTACACGCCTGCGGAAAGAACTTGAGGAGTCTAATACTACAATAGCAGACGCCCGCAAAGCATATGAGGATGATTGGAGTTCCGATAATTTTGACAAGCTCGTAACCGCTATGAAAAATGGCCAGGATGCTGCTAACAAATTTACGACAGCAGTAAAGACGGCCAATGATACCATGGCTGACAATGGTACTAGAAGTAATGAACGCCAGTTTGAGCAGATTAAGGACTTTTTGGCAAACTATCAGACGATGCTAACGGCTTTGCAGCGGAGCGCTGGCAATAAGGGGTTTAAGGATAATGGTATTTACCAGCAAACTGAAAGTGCTCTTAAAAAAATGGTTGAAGAAGCCGAAAAGGTTAAATCTGCGGCTGACGTTCCAACTTTTATTGCTGCGATGGCCAAGAAGTTTGAAAATGCCAAAACACCGATTGAAAGTGTCTCTGATGCGTTGAACGCTGTTAAAACAAAGATTGGCGAAACAAAGGCGGAAGCTGATAAGTTTAATGGCGGTCTTAAATCTCAGCGTGATGTGAATACTTATATTAAGAGTGTTTCTAATTCTTTGTATACAGCACAGAGGTATTTGTCTAATAACTCTAAAATTACAACTGATCCTGCGATGTATGCACGGTATCTTGAGTATATTGAACGCTACCAGAAATTGCTGGAATCCGGGAAAATCACACAGCAAAACGGCCAGGAATATGCAAGCGAAGCATCCAAGGAATTTGCTGAACTGAAAAAGGCAGTACAGGATGCTGGCCTTGAAACTGATACGCTGGCGATGAAGTTCAAAAAGCTGTTTGAGACAAATATCAAGAGTCAGTTTGCCAGCCAGGTAATTAGCATGGTTGAGCAAGGGTTACGACAGATTTACCAGAACGTAGTGAATATTGATTCTGCCATGACCGAGCTGAAAAAGGTTACAAACGAAACCGATAATACATACGATGCGTTTTTGGATGATGCCGGTACGCGAGCAAAGAACCTGGGTGCTTCTATCAGCGATATTGTAACGGCCAGTGCTGATTTTGCACGGTTAGGTTACAATTTGAAAGATTCCAAAGAATTGGCTGACGCGGCCGTCCTGTACCAACATGTGGGGGATGGAATTTCCAGTGTCAATGACGCTAGTGAATCTATCATTTCCACAATGAAAGCGTTTGGCGTTGAAGCAAAAGATGTAACCAGCATTGTTGATAAATTTAATGAGGTGGGTAAACAACATTGCCCCAAATTTACTATATCGGTTAAAGGGTGGAGGCACTCAAGACCGAGGAAAGATATGGAATTTAACGATAACTTCCTGTATGGCAATAGGGAGGTTATTTTTTTTTATGTGTACAAGAAACAACAAATGTCAGTTTATTAAAGGAACAATCTTTAACAAACGGAAACATAATAAAATTCCGTTGTCAAGATTGCCATACACTTTAACTGCGGAACAAGTTGAAGATAAAATCGTTAAATTCTATAAATCCCTAGAGACTGCAGGATATACTTGGCAACAGGTATGTTGAAGTAAGTTCCGATAAGACATCGGTAATATACAGTCCGAACTCATGCTATAACCTAACACTTGAAACATGAGAGGTAGCCAGAAATGACTACCCGCCGTATTGTTTGCGGTCAGTAACGGTTGATCCGTGAAAGTAACAGCTTGAATAATTATGCCATCTCCTCGGCTGGAGTTGGCAGTGCGCTACAGCGCTCGGCATCCGCCTTGCATACCGCAGGAAACACGTTGGATCAGAGTATTGGTATGATTGTGGCTGCCAATGATGTTGCGCAGGACCCGGAGTCGGTAGGTAACGCGCTAAAAGTATTGTCACTGCGCATCCGTGGCGCAAAGACCGATCTTGAACAGATGGGCGAAAGCACGGACGACGTTGCGGTGAGCACCTCCAAGCTGCGAGAACAGATTAAGGCATTGACCAATGTTGACGGCAAAGGTGGATTTGATATCCTGACCAAGAGTGGAGACTTTAAGTCAACCTATGAGATCATGGAAGGCATTGCCAACGTTCGGAAAAAGATGAACGATGTTGACAAAGCATCTCTGTTGGAACAGGTTGCTGGCAAGAACCGCGCTAACGTTGTTTCCGGTATGCTGGACAACTGGAAGGACGCACAGGATGCCGCCAAGACTGCCGCTGAATCTGCCGGCAGCGCCACAAAAGAAAACGAAACTTACCTTGATAGCATCAATGGTAAAATCTCGCAGTTCACAGCAGCATTTGAGAAGCTTTCTAAGGATGTGCTGGATAGCGATCTGATAAAATTCTTTATTGAATTAGCAACACATATTGCCAATCTTGCTGATGAAGCTGTGAAGCTTGTTGACAATTTTGGACTAATTCCAACTGCACTAACTGGTATTAGTACAGGGCTTGTAACGTCACTTATTAAGAACAAAGGCACCAGTGGTAAAGTGTATGCCCGTTTACACAAGGGGAATAGTTGTGTAGGATGCAGGTGCCAAATAATTAAATACCCAAATTGCTGGGAAAGGCTAAGAGCTGCATAGCCATAGTGAACCGGTAATGGAACACTATGGAGCCGAAAGGCAGAAACAAGTATGCGGATGCGGTATGCTGAGAGAAAAGCCGCCTCTACGGGGTGGTGCTAACCCGCGCAAACAATGCTCAATCAGCAGCCGAGACACCGCGTGTAGGAATGTGCGCAGAAGAAGATGTGTGAACTTTGGTGTTTTGGTTCATCGACTGTATGGGTAGCCCTATTCCATGGTGAAAACCAGACGGGAAGAAAGACAGTCAGAACATTACGGGAAAGCCGTAAGAAGGTTATAAAAGATTTACGAAGGTGGTTTTTGAGGAGATGAGTTGAAAGTGAAGTGGTTGAATGGTATAATTGATAAGGTCAAAAAATCACTGGCTGTTAAGCGTAATATTCATTGGATTAAAAAACATAAAAATGAATTGCGCGAAAAATATGGTGGCAAATCTATTATTGTATATAATCAAAAAGTTATTGCCGCAGAAGCCGATCATCGTAATATTCCAATGGAGAAATGCACCATACAAGGTTCAGTGTGGTATGAAGTGCCTAATATGAAGCTAAACTTTGAACAGCATATCATTGATATAAAATACGAGAGGTAATTAAAATAATGGCTGGGTTTACCATCAATTACACAATAGGTGATACTAAATTTTTATGGGTAATAATCAGTACACCATATAATGATGGAACTGGCCGTATTTGGCGTGGTAATGGGATTTTAGATACTGGTTCTTCGTCTAGTGCCATATCTGAACGTTTAGCCAGAGAGTTAAAGTTGGCCTCTATGGGGCTAAGAACATATCATGGTGTTAGTGGCAAAGACTGCGGGGATGTGTATAATACGACATTAGAAATATGCGAGGCTATTCCAGTTACAAGTGTTCAACTAGGAACATTCCATGATCCAGAGGAAGATTTCGATTTCTTAATTGGGTTAGACATCATTAAATGTTGTAACCTTAGTCTACATTCTCATGACGGAATTATAACACTGCGGATGGAATGGCCACCAGAATAATATATAAAGATAAGCTCTGACCTTTAATGGCCGGGGCTTTTACTTATTTTAGGGAAATAGGAGAAAGAGGTGGTTCTATGACAGTTCAAATTACCGGCAATGCGAAAGAGATTGCGACGCTGATCAGAGAGTTGCAGGGACAGAAAAACGCCAATAACAATACGCAGGATATTGAACAGTTCGCTAAAGAACTGAAGGAAGGCTTGCCATCAATCTTCAAAATTTAAGACACCGGTTTTTTCTAAAAGAGCAACGATTGAATCGGTAGCCACTTTTGTTACGATTTCCACCATATCAGTATTAGAGATAGTTGGGTGATTCTACGAATAACAGACTGTATGAAGAAGTTTTAGAAGCTGGATACAAAGTAGGGAAACAACTTGATGTATTGAATTGTCTTACTATAGTCAGCTACGCATATTTTATAGAATCGGCAGTGTTTTTTGTGAGTTGCATTATAGCAGCAAGGAGTATAGCATGATGAGTGAACGTGAAATTACTTTCCAGATGGCGGCGCTAAAGGATTTGGTAAGGATGGCCAAGAATACCGCATTGTGGAATACGTTAGTAATTATTATTGGTTCTGCGCTACAAATTACCGGGCTGATTCTGCTGTGGCAAGCCATGAAATAATATTGTATTAACTACACTCCTATGCTATTATATAATTATTCCAACAATTAACAAGGAGTAGTTATATAATGACTGAGCTTGAAAAGAAACAAGAAGAGATTCGCCGCCAACAATTCACTTATGTTCCTAAGAATAAAGGAACACGAAAAGAGGATATCCAGAAGCCACCAAAACCAAAAGATAATAAGGAGTGATATTGATTGACAGCAACAGATATAATTAGTTACATTGAAGCCGTACCTTTGGTGCTTAAATACATTGTACCAGGGTTTATATTTTTGTGGCTTTACACGCGGTTGCACGACAAGAAATTGCCGGAACATTATGTTACATACTCTATTGTGGTTAGTTTTATTCTTGTTCTTTGCATCAACAATGTAGTATGGGATATCATCATTGCAGTTGCGGCGGCTATCATTATATATATCTTGAGTCGCGCTACTTGGGTGAAAAATCTTTTCAAGAAAACGATAGCCTTTTCGCCTAGTAAGACTATTTTTGACGACGTGATAGACTATGAAAAGGGAACCTATATTTACGTTAAAACTGATAAGTGGATTATCAGCGGCATATATATCGGGATTGATAAAGACGCTATGGGAGTAATTGTAAAGGATTACAAGCTTTATAATGCGGTAGGAAACGAGTTTGATACGCCAAAATGTAGCATAGCCACTGTGCCGCTGAACAAAATCGAATATACAAGCTTGACTTACCCTGAAGAATCCAAGGTAAAGAAGTCTTGGTTTGATAATTGATACTATATGTAAAGAACCCAACAGTGATTATACTGTTGGGCTTTTTATATTCATCTATCCTCAATATCTCGTCTTACACTTCACACAAACTCTATCCACCTTATATTGCAACAAGGGGGTGATCTTATGAATGATTGTAAAATTCCTGTTAAAATTACCGGCGTTGATGAAGCTATAGAAAAGGCTAAAGAACTTGAAGCCCAACTGAATAAAACCAAAGCACTTGCAGCGGAATTGGAAGAACAGCTGAAGGGATTTACAGTGGTTATTCAAATGTAACTACTATGCTTTTATTACAGTGTGGACAAGGTGGTATGGTCTGGCTTTACAATGAATTTTATACCACACGCAGGGCATTCAACTTCTATTCCTTCTTTGTTGTAATGTTCCTCTGCGGCCTTGAGTGCTGCGGCCTTTAATGCGGCCATTCCAGATGGGGAGTTAATATTGATAGTGGGCATGAAAAATCCGTTCCTTTCTAGTTTTAGTTTTGCATCAATATCTTGTTTTACACTTCACGCACACCCGGTTGACATTGTTGGATGTTAATATACAGGCCAGTCTTTCCCGATTATACCAATTACAACAAATCCAGTAGTTTCACCATACAAGGTTCCTTCTTCATATTCGTCGTAACCATAATAAGTTCTGCCATAACCAGTTTGATTGTTGTATGTTTGCCCGCCAAGACGAACAGGGTATTCAAATGGGATTTTATCTTCATCATTTATTGGTTTGGTTATGACTTTATATAATTCTTTGTATAGAGCAGACATTCTAGTTTTTTGTTCTGACATGGCAATTCTTTTAACACGGCTTTCTGAAGAACATCCTTCCTGTTTTAAGTCAGTCATTGTCATGCCGGAATCAATATATTGTATACCATAATGATATTTTGTTACAACTAATAAAAAAGCTCTTGGATACATAAATTCTGGAATTGTTAAAAAACTCTTATCAGAATCACAGAATTTGCTCATAACAGGGGTAGTTCTAGTGTCTTTGGATAACCAAACTTGCATGGAATTTTCTTCTGTTACATCATTGATAGAATTAAGAACTCGATATGTGCTTGCTTGTGTTTCTAGGTCAGAAATTTTTTCATCTACTTGCGACTTTTTCTCTTCCAGCTCCTTGATTTGGCGCTCGTACTCGTCGCTTTGCGCTTCCAGTTCTGCAATGCGGGCATCAATCTCTTGCAGTTCTTTTTCTGTCATGAGTTACTCCTTGGCAATTAGCATCTTTTATAAATATAAATTTTCTTTCACACCTTGGACATTCCCAGATATTATACGGACGGTGTTCAAATACGCAACGCGAATGTGTATTTTTTAATTCTATATTACAGCCAGGACAGGGAGCTGGTGCATGTGCTTCTTTTGACTTTGCAACATTCTGAGATGAATAATTATCGTAAATCTCATCATGTGCATAGTAAGGAATAAGATAATCCGAATATCCTCCGTCTTCACCAGAATAATAAACTCTACCACAGTAGTGCATTCCTACAAAATGTTGTTCTTGATGCGACACACAGATTCACCTTCTACACCGCGCTGCGCAGCATTAAAACTTCGTTTTGCACCGTACACATACGCGATCCACCTTGTTGGTTGCAAAGCCAGCGAACAGTGACCACTTGCGCGGAACCATCTGAAACTCTGCACAACCGCATTTGGGGCAGTGGGGCGCTTTGAAATTGCGGTCGTATTCTTCTTGGATGCGCTTTTTCTTTTCTTCGGCGTACTTGAGCATGTCGTTATAGGCTTTTTTGCTGAAGTGTTCGCTGGGGTAGACATATTTTTCACGAAGAGCTTCGCAGTGAGCCTCGTAAGTAGTTGCGCTTGGGTCTTTAGCTTTAAGTTCTTTGATAAATTCTGAATAATCTTCTTGGCTCATCACAATAGGATCTTCGTAATCACAACATTCACAAACAGGAAATCTACTTGGATTGAAATATACATCTATAAACCCGCAATGGGGACAAATAATATCTACTGGTTTAGTCTCCATAAATCTAGCCTCCCATAAATAACAATTATAACCTTATAAGAATTATATCACACAATAATCTCTTATACAACAAAAGATACAAGAAATGTTTGGGAAGCTCACTGGTTTTATGAGTAATAACCAAGTGGCAGCAGATACCGCGGCATTGCAAAGTTATGTTGAAAAAATGAAAGGTATCGAAGACGAAGCGAAGCGAGCCGCACAAAAGCAGAGAATCCTTAACGAAACCCTCAAAGATTCCAGCCAAGTAGCCAGGGACGTTGCACAGAACACCAACAACTTGGATGACGTGATGAAGGTTTATACGGCCAGCACAAAGACGGCTACCAGCGTGGCGAAAGCGTTTAAGACAACGTTATTAGGGATTGGCAAAACGATTGGTATTGCCTTAGCTGTAGGTGCCGTAATAACTATAGTCAGTAAAGCACTTCAGTGGGCAGACGGGAAGTGGGTTCATCCGTATGAGCGTGCTCGCGATAAGGTCGCAGAGATGAGCCAGGCTCATGAAGAAGCCACGCAGAAAGTTGAAGAGCTGGCTAAGCAGATTGACGAGTTAAAGGCTAAGATGGATAAGTGCCGGAGCACTACCACTGGTGATATTGTAGACCAGAAAAGCTACGACGCGTTAGAGCAACAGAGAAAACAGCTGCAAACTAATTTGGAGCTGAAGCAAAAGCTGGCTGAAGAAGATGCTAATAAAACCCGTGAAGCGGTGTATAATCAGCAGGATACAAACCAAGGCGTTTATTTATATTCTCCAGGATATCATCATGCGGAAACATATGACGGAAATCAATCTGATCGAGCAAAAGAAATGATGGACGACTATATTTCCACATTTGAAGAAGAGAAGAAGCTTGAGCAAGATTTTGCAAATAATAAAATTCTAAAATTTGCATATGACGCCCGAAAGAAAGATCTTGAAGACTGGCGTAAGGTTTTACAGACAAACATTAAAGCTATAGGCGACGATTATACCACCGAGATGGATACGTTGCTCAATAATGCCCCAAATGAGTTTGCTTCAGATGACAACAAGAACAAATACCAGGAACGTATTAAAAATTTGTCGGATGACCAGCAAGCTTTCTTGAATTTCTGGAATCTATACATTAAAAATATTCCTCTCATTACCCAGGCTACCAACGACTTTACGCAATCTGTAGCTAACGGCGAGGATAGTGTTAAGGCACTTAACGATGCTATCAATGGCGGGCAAGCGATTAAAGAAGGTAGTGATGCTTATAAAGAAGCTGCCGACTTGGCAGATAAATATGGTGTTAGTACTGAAGGACTTATTGCCCAGTTGCAAGCATTACATGAAGAACAAGGTAGCGATGATGACTGGCAGTTTGATGCAGCCGGTGATTTACAGAATTTCTTCTCTAACTTTACTGATAGTACCAGTAACTGTTACAAACAGACCAAAGCTCTTGAATCCGCCTTTAAGGATATGGGCGAGCAAGGATACCTAAGCAGTGAATCCTTACAGGCTTTGTTGGCGGTTTATCCTGAGCTGATCAACAATATGGAAGTTGAGAATGGTGTTGTAAGTATCAGCCAGAGTATTTTGGAAGGCAAATTTGGCACGATGAAGAGCGCCATGATTGCTCAAGTACAAAGCCAGATTGATTCTACGAAGGCAACTATTCAACAGACAAATGATCGTATCGAATGTTACCAAAGAGAAATTGAAATTCTTACAACTTTGTATGGCGCGATTGGTTCTATGCCTTCGGCTAGTTCTGTACTTAGCAGCGACTATCTCAGTCAAAAATTAGCCTTTAATCCAAATTTAGGCTTCGGAAATAGTTTGCAACTTCCTGATGTTGAACAAGCAGCGGGTAAACTTGCTATTCTGAATAACAAATTGGAAAAAGAGAAAGCCAAAGCTAAAGATGCCCAGAAACAGCTTGAAGATCTTGAAAAGAGTTTGGCCATAATGAATGGCTATGGTCTTAGCGGTTTTAGTGGTGCTCAGCCTAAATCCGGCAAGAGCAGTAACAAGGGCGCAACCGATGCCCAAAGTGCGGCGATTGACGCATTGGACAAGAAGGCCCAGGCGCTGAAGGAAACCTATGAAGCACAGAAAAAGGTGTTGGAAGACCAGAAAGAGGCCATTGAAAAGGTCATTAAGGAACTGGAAAAAGAGCAGACGGTTCTGGATGGCATTATTAAGACTGTAACCAACCGCATTGACAAAGAAATTGACCGGCTGGAACACCAGTGGGATGACCTGAAAGAGAAGCTGGAGAAGGATAAAGACAACCTGGATTCCGCCATCAATGGTGCCAACTGGGTAATTGAGCAGCGGGTTAAAGAGCTGGAAAAAGCCAATGACGAATTGGAGGACAGTTACCAACCGCGGATTGATGCGCTGCAGGATGAGATTGATAAGCTGAATGAGGCCAACGATGCACAGGAAGAGGCTATTAGCCTGGCACAGAAGAAAGCTGCGCTGGATGCTGCATTGGCCGCCAAGAATGTGCGTGTGTACCGTGAGGGCAAGGGCTTTGTTTGGGAAGCCGACGAAAGTGCTGTTAAGAGCGCCGAAGAAGATTACAATGATGCCTTGCGCGACAAAGAGCACAATGACGCCATTGATAAGCTGACCAAGGAAAAAGAGGCCCTGGAAAAAGAGCTGGAGGACAAAAAGCAAGCCAACCAGGACAAGATTGACGCTTACAACGATTACAAAGAAAAGCTGGATGATGCCCAGAATGCTTATACTAATGCCAAAAACCTTGAGATTTTGCGCAAGCTGTACGGCGACAATGCCGATCAGATGATCTTGAACATGGACCAGAGCATGATTGATAAAATCACCTCTGATTACACGGAAAACATGCGCCAGACGGACTATGTGGAAGATCAGATCGAGCAGAACAAGAAGCTGATTGACCAGCTGGAAGAGTATAAGAGCAAATGGGAAGAGGTTGCGGACGCTTACGAAACCGAGCAGAACCGAATCAATACCGTAGCGCGGCTTGGGGCTGACTGGGAAGAAAAAATCCTGGGCCAGCGCATGGATGTGCTGACGGACTTTAAGAACCACTATGTTGATGTTTTGAAGCAGATTAAGGATAAGACCAAAGAGGTTGAAGACCTTGAATTGCAAATTAAGGTAGTGGAAAAGAAGTACAACGAAGATAATGCTGAGATTGAAAAGCAGAAGAAAGAGCTGCAATGGGAGAAAAACGAGATCACTCGCGCTAACCATGCAACCGGCATTATGAACGTTGCGGCTTTTGAACGTGCGCGTGTTGATGAGGCTGGGCCTGAGATTGTTGTACGGCAGCCGGAAGCCGGACGCTATACCAGCCTGGAGGTTGGGGACGGCGTTGTGCCGGGGAATTTGACCCGCCGGTTGTTTAGCGCGGCAATTAACCCGGAAGCTTTTGTGGAGAGTGCTATTTTGAAGCGGATGGGGAATGTGAACGCTGAGTTGGCCAGTGCTGGCAGCAGCGGCGTACACATTGGCGACATTAACATTGTGATGAACGGTGTGAATGACGTTGAGAATTTTGGCCGCATTTTGCACCAGAACATTAGTTCCATTATGGCGCAGGAGTTCAGCAAGCGGTAATTACAAACAGGACAGAGGGAAACCAACCGAGAGGAATCAGCGGTTAGGTCCCTTATATAATAAGGTAGAAAGTTGAAAACCAGTAAGATTGCGAGGTTGAATTTGAATGCAGACTGTGGTATCATGTGAAAAACCGGTGTTTGAGGATAAGGCTTTGCAAAAAGACTGGGAATGGTATAAAGCTAATTTTGCAGAGCTAAAAAAGAGATATAACTGCTGGGTTACAATTAAAAATCAGGCCATTGTTTGCACAGGTAACACTTGGTTAGATTGTGCAGTGGCAGCAATGCCGATACTTGGCGACGAAAATTGTTTAACTCAACCGTGTTTTGGAAATTATCCTTATTATCGGCAACGAAAATGCTTTTTTTAAGGATGTGTAGTTATGCCGCCGTTTACCGCAATAAAAGAGTTGGAGCAAAATAGTATTGTTCTGAATGTAGAAGTTTTGGCTAATGGTAAAACATATCCTGTAAGAGCGGTTGTTGACACTGGGGCGACATATACCAGTATTTCTAAACGGTTGGCAGAAAAGGCAGAGCTAAAACCTGTATTACTTAGTGATGCGAACACTGCCGCTGGTAGGCAGGAAGGTGTAAAAGTGTACCGTGCCGGGCTTGTTATTGAGCACCGGATGAAAGCTGCTGAACGCTTTATGCCTGAATTTATTACCGGTAGTAACGATGAAGATGTTTTAATCGGAATGGATATTTTAGGAAAGGGTGAATTCGCGTTTACCCATTACAATGACAAATATGTGTTTACTTTTCGGTATCCGCCTACGAGTGAGCCGATAGACTTTAGAGATAGTCATGAAAACGAAAAAATTGAATAAATGACGATACACCGGGGAGCAATTACTTCTCGGTGCTTTTTATTGTTTGAAAATCTGCTTGGAGTTGGGTTATGCGATATGGTATAATGACCCTATCATAATAAGGTAGGAAGTGTTATACCGATGGCAAAGACTGAGAGCCAAAACAAGCCGAATACGGAGTTCACGTTTAACCCAGAAGCCCATAAGGCCAAAGAAAATAAGAACAAAGAAACCTGGCAGGATAAAAACGCCCAAAAAGAGAAGTAATTTTATGGAGATAACACAATACTTAAATGCACTGGTTGCTATGATACCTGACATTTTGCAGTATGTAGTGCCCGGCGTGTTAATGTTATGGATTTACACCCGGTTATTGGATAAACAGTTGCCGCAGCACTACTTGATTTATTCTGTGATAATTAGTTTTCTGCTTATGCAGGTAGTGCCGACCAAGAAGTTACAGTACATTGTGGCCTGTGTTCTTGGTGCAATTTTAGCTATCTTACGCAGAAGCACAAAGGTTAAACGGGTGCTACTTAAATTATTTAAGTGGTCCCCAAGTAGTGATGTATGGGAAGATATTATTGACTATGAGCTTGGCACCTATATGATGGTAGCAACAAATGACGAGAATGGGTTTAAGGGCTACTATGCAGGGTTGGCAACTAAAAAGAATATGCTGTTCTTATCAGAGTATACTGTGACGGATGACCATGGCCATGAACTTGTTACGATAGATGACCAGATTGTTGCGATACCAAGGGAGAAAATCAAGTATATTGAATTATCTTATGATGAAAAATCAGATGTAAAGAAATATTGGTTTAAGCGATAATTACGATGATGATATACCGGGTGGCCTATGTGGCTGCCCGGCTTTTTTATTTTGGAGGAAAAGCTATGGCGAAGAACACATTGGATGATGCCATTGCGGGGCTGAAAGACCTGGCAAAAGAGGTGAAACGTTACTGCGAGAGACTGATTAACAATGCCAAGTTTGACCGTACAGCTGTTGGCACAATTGTGAAGGTGCTGGACGACCACAGCGGCTATGTAGTGGCGGCTTTTGGCAAGGAATACACCATTGCGAGTAATGCGCTGTTCCAGGTGAACGATGCTGTGGCTGTGATTGCCCCGCAGAATGACTTTAAGCGGCTGTACATTAAGCCGTATGAAATTGACCGGAACCTGTTGAAGCAGGACAAGGTTGAGGAAGACCTGAAAGATTATGTGAATAAGGTTGACAAGCTGCAGGAACAGGTGGATGGCAAGGTTGAACAGTATTTTTATAACTATGACCCGACGCTTGAGAACTGGCCTGCTATGAGCTGGAAAGACGACACCACAAAGAAAGCGCACAACGGCGATTTGTTTTATAATACCGACAGTAAGAAAGGCTGGCAGTGGACATATGACGAGGAAACAAAAACCGGCAGCTGGGTAGAAGTGACAGATAAGGACACACTGGATACGCTGGAAGCCGCAAGCAAGGCACAAGACACCGGAGATGGTAAGCGCCAGGTATTTACGGCTGATGCAAGCAAAGGCGAGCACCCGGAGCCGCCGTATGATGCGGGCGATTTGTGGTTTAATGGAGAAGACATTCTGGTTTGTACGGTAGCACGCACGGCCAGTGACAAATATAATGCCAGCGATTGGGTAAAAAAGGATAGTTACGCCAGCAAAGATGACATGAAAAATTATGTGGATGGTGTAACAAAAGATATGCAGGACCAGATTGACAGCAAGGCCGAGCAGTATTTTTACGCCTATGACCCTACGCTGGATAACGAGCCGGCTAAGAGCTGGACGACAGATGAAGAAAAAGAAAAACATGTGGATGACCTGTTTTATAACACAGAGACAGGCAAAGCATACCGATTTATGAAAGGTGACGATGGCAGCTACAAGTGGGAGCTGGTACAGGACAAGGATGTAACCAATGCACTTGAGGCGGCCAGCAAGGCACAGGATACGGCGGATGGAAAGCGGCGTGTGTTCACGGCAGATGCCAGCAAGGACGAACACCCCGACCCGCCGTATGACGAAGGTGATTTGTGGTACACGGGGGCAGAAGTGCTTGTTTGTGGAAAACCCAAAGCGAAAGGCGAGGCATATGATGCCGGTGATTGGGGCAAGAAAGACAATTACACGAACAAGGACGAAGTGATTGATGCGGTTGATAAGAAGCTGACGCAGGAGGATATCTTTAATCGACTGACCAATAATGGAGCAAGCCAGGGCATGTTTATTGAAGATGGCAATGTGTACTTTAATGCTTCATATATTGCCACCGGTATGTTGACATCTCAAAATAAAAATTCTGTTTACAACTTAGCAGACGGAACTTTTACTATTACAAATGAGCATTCTGATCCTGCTCCTAATGTTGTAACTAAAACAGTATTAACGCCGGATGGTCTTGAAGTTTATACTGCCGACAACCTTTCTTTTGAATTAAAAAATTATCATAATCAAAATCTTGGAGATTGGGCGCGAATGAAGCTTGGAGATGATAATAATTATATCATCTTTGATCCACATGAAGGCATTTCGACTTCTTTTGGTGTAAACATTTATTATGCAGAAGGAACAACCGGCAATCCTCATGGAATTGAAATAAAAGGAACTGCTGCATCTGGTAATAGAAAAATAAGTTTGCTAGATGGATCTGTAACTTGCTCCGACATAGATTTTAGTGAGGGAGATGGTATTGGACACATTGGTTCTATTTACGGAGCGGTAACTTCAGATAGTAGTGAAAAAATATTTACGATTGATTTTCCCACAACTCAGGCACGAGGAAATATGCAGCTTTTTAGCACAAGTTCAGAAGCTCCATCTTTTTATGTTTATGACGGCACAACCAACTGGGGCGGCCAAACTTTAGGCTGGGACGGCAGCAAAGAAGTAACCACTCTTGACGCAAACACCCAGGCTGTACCGTTTATTTATGGTATTGAGCTTGTAAAAAATGCGCAGGGGTATGTGACCGATGTGAAGCTGAAACAGCATGGGCTGCGGTTTATTGGCGGCATTTTGGTTTAATTTTAACGAGGAGATTTTATAATGGAAAATTTTAATTTGAAATGCGAACAGTTGAAGACTTACATTTGTGACGGTGTGAACCAGATTGGGTTGCCGCCGTATGCAGTGGAGCTGATTTTGGAGAGCTTGCTGCGTGATGTGCAGAATATCCGCAAGAGCGCGATACAAGAAGAGATGGAAGCGGCTAAGAAGGCTGCGGCAGAAAAGGTTGAGGATACGCCGGTAGATGTAGCAGAGGATAAGCCGGAAGAAAGCGTAAAAAAAAATATAAGCTAATAGCATCATTGAAAAATAAGAATAACCGCCTGACCTTGATTGGTTGGGCGGCTTTTGTTGTTCAGAGAGGGAGGGGAGTGGCGGGAGGATGAGCAAACCAGCATTATATACCGTATCAGCATTTGATGCGACAAAAGATTATACATTCCGGTTCCGATACATTGGTGTGATTACCAAGGTGGAGGCGCAAATTTGGGCCAATGCCATGAGTGCAGAGGAACTGGGTAGCCCAACTTACCAGAGCGGTGAGGTGAGTACCCAGAGATCCGAGTTTACTTTGAAGGCCAGCAGCATTACAAACAGCAGCGCGGCGTTCGGCATTAAGGTACGGGTGTGCGGCCAGGACAGTGTGTGGAGCGAATGGAGCGACATTCTGCTGTTTTATTGTGTGGAGACACCGGTGTTTAAGTTCAAAGAGATCAGCACCAAGGACAAAACCAACATTGAATACAGTGCTTTTGAGTTTACAGTGCAATACGAGAGTACCCAGGGCGAAGAACTGAACGAATATACGATTGAACTGTATGATGCCAGCAAGAGCCTGGTGAAGAGCAGTGAGACACTGCGGGTGCCGGACAAGGCGTATATTATCAGCAACTTACGCAATGACACGACTTATTACGCCAGAGCACAGGGCATTACCCAACACGGCATGAAGCTGGACACTGGATTTTGTGAGCTGCTGATTGGCTATGTAGGCGGTGACGGCTATGCGGCTGTGGCGCTGGAAAACCATTATGAAGAGGGCTGCATTTGGGTGAAATCTTATGTTGTGACGATTGAGGGCAAGGACCGCAACGACAACAAGGATGATTACCACTATGTGAGTGGATCGGCCGGGGACCAGGCAGTAGACCTGACAGTGAACGACACCGACCCGGTTAAGGCCGACATGACGTTCAAAGATGGATTTAAGGTACAGGGCAGCCATGTGGAAGAAGGAAGCGTGGTGGACAGCAGCTATGCCTTGGGGCTGAACATGAGAAGCGACCGCTGGAACAAGCTGCTGATTGGGCTGTGGAACAAACGGAGCAACGGGATCAGCATGCCGACAATGGATGAAGATCCGTATGCTTTGAAGCTGTTTTTGTGCCGCCGCGATATTGCGGACGATTACAGCAGCAATGCCTACAACTATCAGACGAACGAAAAGAAAACATGTTATTACCTGGAATTGACCTGCGGCGGATACTGTTTGCAGAGCAATGTAAAAACCAGTGCGCCAAATGGTTGGTTTAAGGTGTATTTGAAAAACCAGGGCGGCCTGTTTGAGCTGCACTGGGAGTAAAGGAGGGGTATGGAAATGATTGTGGGAGCCGATATTTTGATGGGACAGAATGCGATTTTGCCATACCCGCCTTATAATGAGGCGCTGAATGTATTGAAACTGCAGAACGGTGTTTATGACGACCTGCTGTTAAGCCGCGATGCCGACAAGGATTATGGCAAGTACAATCTGGACAATGGATGGCAGGCCCAAACGGCCATTTATGCGGCTTTTAACGGTGATACCCTGGGCGGCAACCTGCGCTACCGGGCGGAACAGATCAGCGAGATGCGGTTAAAACGACGCCGGGTTGGAACCTATAACTGGATTACCCTAGCGACCAAGCACCGGCCAACCCCGGTGAATGATGAAACCCTGAAGGAATGGGAAAAAGAACTGAACAACTGGGTACACATTGATTGGTACGCAGACGGGCGTAACACCGAGTATGAGTATGCGTTTGTGCCGATTATTGACGATGCCGAGCAGGACATGTTCACGAACAAAATTTTGAGCAGCTTTGACGGTGCGGTGCTGACGGACGGAGACATTAGTTACCACCTGTTATTTGATGCCAGCGTGACCAGTACGACCAGAACACAGCCAAACAGTGTGGTGGAAACTATGAGCAGCCGTTACCCGTATGTGATTTACGGCAGCGATCTGAATTATGAGCAGGGCAATTTTACGGCCACTGTGCTGAAATACAGTTTTGACACAGATGATTATGACGGGGATGGCGGTGCCCGGTACCGCAAGCAGTTTGTGGACTGGTGTACCAACAAGAAGCCGAAGATTTTGAAGCTGTTTGACGGACGCAGCTGGATGGCGAACATTATTAACCAGCCGAGTATCAGCTACAGTGACCATTATGACAAGGTTGCCGTGGCGTTTGATTTTGTGGAGATTGGCAGCTTGGAGAGCAGCACCGATTTGTACCGCAACGGGTTTATTGCAGAAGATATTGAAGGGAGTTGATGCGCGATGTATGTGCCAAGCACAGAAGACATACGAACTTTATACTCCCATAACATTGAGCTGTACACCCGCATTGACCTGCTGAACGACCGGATGAAGACGATTGACAGCTTGCAGGGCATTACGACCGAGGGAAGAATTTCCGTAGATGCAGATGCGGACATCCGGCGAACGTACACTTCGACCATTGTGCTGGACGAAAAGCATGCGATCAGCCAATACAGCGAGAGCGAGTGGATGAACAAGTACGTTTGGATTTACATTGGTGTGAAGACCCCGATGCTGAACGATATTATCTGGTACAGCCAGGGAGTATACGTGTTCAGCCAGAACGGATACAACTATGACACGCAGACCCGGAGCCTGACCATTAACTGCATGGACCTGACGGCAATGCTGAATGACACGTTGGCCGGACAGCTGACAGGCATTAAGACCGTGTTTAAGGCCGGGGGCGGAATCCGCAGGGCGATGGTGGAGCTATTACAGGAAGTGGGGATTAACAAAGTATTTGTAGAATATTGGAACCGAACGATCCCTTATGACCAGGAGTTTGATGCGGCGACCAGTGTGTGGACAATTTTGACACAGCTGCGGGATTTGTATTACCCGTTTGAAATATTTTTTGAGGATGATGTGTTCAAATGCCAGCAGATCCCAAGCTGTGAGGATGACCCGCTAGTGCTGAATGCCGATGTGTTTAATGATTTGATCATCAGCGAAGACGCAACGGTGGATTACAGCGAGGTGCGAAACTGCGTAGAGGTGTTTGGCGCTGCGGCAAGCCCAGATGTGAGTTGCACAGACCTGGTGGTGGACACGACAAAGAAAACCATAACATTAAACGTGGTTGGATTGGCATTGAGCGGTAAGAAGCTGATTTTGTTTACGCCGCCGGACAATGTGGCCGACCTGTACGATGCCGACAAAGGGTACCAGATGAAGATCAGCGCTAAAGCAACAGAGAGCAGCGATGCGGTTGTGACCGATGTTTTGAGCCTGTATACCATCAGCACAGATGAAGCCGGCAACAACAAAAAGGCCAAGCAGGACTGCATGAAACCAAAAGTACAATATGTGGTGCGCTACGATGCCGATTATTCCCCGAATGAGAATGGCGGCAAAGGGCGCTTTTATTTTTATGGACAGGTACAACCGCACGCCATGGTGATGCTGAAAGATACAAAACCGAGCAAGGAAGAGCTGGACAAGCTGAAAGAAACCGAGAACTGCCAGAATTTGGAAGTTGTGAGTACCGCCAACCCGGATATTGAAGGGTATGAGGAGGACGACCAGTTTTTGAACAGCCCGTTCAGCATTGAACGAATTGGACGGCGCAATGTGGTTTTGAGCGGCGGTGAATACGACAATTACACCACAGATGACGGCATTTTGGATGTGGCCGAATACGAGCTATGGAAGCGGGCGCGATTGACCGATAGCATTACGGTGAAGATGCTGCTGGTGCCGTGGTTGGATGTGAACACCAAGGTTGAATACTGCCCGCGTTACATGGGCGGCAAGACAGCCGTGCAATTTATTATTAAAAAGATTGATAAGAGCTTGGGGCAGGGAACGATGGATGTGACGCTGATGAGGTTTTACCCGTATTACCCGTACCCTGTAAAAGATGAGACAGGAGAGTGATAAGCAATGGCAGATACCTACACAAAGTTCCCGGAAGGCATTGATACGTTTGAAGACAATGCCGACCTGGACAGCGGCCATGCCGCAGCGGCAGCCCAGTACACCAAGTACCTGGCAGACGGCAAGTATACCGAGGCCAGCAATTACCTGAACCAGAACAGCGGCCTGCGCAAATACATTATTAAAGCGGCGGACATTAACCATGTGAAACATGCGATTACTGCACTGGAACAGCACTATGCCGGAGCGGTGAATTACATCATTGACGGCAAGTTTGACCCCGACATGATGATCCATGAATACAGCTACAGTTACAGCGGCGGGACCCATACCCTGACATGCAAGAGCGGCAGCAGTTACAGCAACGCAGCCAACGGCAAAGCATATTTTACCACGGCGTTCAGTGACGGGCACAGACTGGTGATCAATGGCAAAGATATGACCAGCAATGCCTATTGTGGCACAGAGAAGCTGGGCGACGGTGCGATTGGTGCTGGGCAGTGGGTGATTTTTCAGTACGATACGAGGAGAAACATTGTAAATTTTACTAACGGCAGCGGCATTGGGGCTTCCAAGCTGGCTGCCACGACTGCTTTGCCGGACCAGGTGCTGGCAGGACAGACATTTTACAGCAAGAACAAAACCCTGAAAACCGGCACCATGCAAAATTACGGCACTGTAACGGCAGAGTTGGCCAACGGCGAGAGCTACCAGATCAAGGCCGGCTATTACAGCGGCGGTGCGATCAGCGCAAGCGGGCTGGACAGCAATACGCCGGGCACTGCGGATGAAAAATCTATCCTGGAAGGAAAAACCGCCTGGGTAGATGGCAAGTTGGTGAAAGGATCTATCAAGACTTATTCTGCCACGACCCAGCTGCAGGGCGGCGAGCGCGAGAGCACCAAGATGACCGTGCAGAAAAAGGACGGTGTGACCCGGCTGTGTGTAGCCACAGATAACCAGAAAACCAACGATATTTACAGTGGCTGCTATTACGATAACGTGATGTGGCTGTGGGGAACCGCAAGTACGGCGGCTAAAGCCCTGTTGGAGGATGATACCACCAATGCGGCAACCGCCAATGATGTGGCCAGCGACAAGAAGTTTATTGATAAGAATGGCAACTGCACACAGGGTATCCTGACCAGGCGCAGCTACGGCTTTGCCCATGACATGGGTTTTGGAACCGACAGCGAGTATTTTGCGCTGCGTAATATTGACGAGGGTGCATACAAAAGTGACGGCAATTTTTGGGCACCGGAAGTGCGCGTGAACCTGGCCGATTTCCGCAAAGGGATTGGCTGCACAGAAGATAAGATTGTGAACGGCGAAAGCATTGCCGACCTGACTGGTAAAGCCGGAAGCCGAATTGCAACGATTGATAAGGATACAACCAACGGCGACCATTACAGCAACGTGGTGACGACTGGCGGTTGCCAGCACGCATGGGTTGTGGTCAGTGTGAGTAAGACCGGAACAGAAAACAGACTTAACCGAGTGTGGGTACAGGCCAGCAATGACGGCAGCAACTGGACGGATGTGTGGGATAGCGGAAGCGGACTGCAAGCTGTATATAAGCAGCAGGCTTTGAACACGTCCACAGTATACACCCAATGGCGCGTGAAGCTGAACAGCGATGGCGATAAGTGCCACGCCCATATTGTATTGTTTGTTTGAAAATAGAAAGGGGAGGAGGAAAACATGGCATTAAGTTTTGAAGAGTCGAAACGGATGGCGGCTGAGATGGCGGCCAAAGCAGAGCCAGTGGCATTGCAGGCCGAGGCTGCCCCCATGGCCGCGGTGGTTGATATGCCACAGGCGCAGGCCAATGATGACGGCGGCTACACCCGCAGTGAAAAATACCTGTGGTACAGCCAATATAACGACGATGCGTTTTCGACCATTGACGAGATGAAAAATGTTGTGATGGACGAGAGCCAGATCAACATTACCCAGGAAACCAACAGCCAGGTGATCCCGTTTAAGATGCCGCGGCGATATGACGGCATTGATTTGATGCAGATGATGCTGCAGGTACATTACCTGAATGTGGACGGGCAGGAAGCATATGCCACGCCGATCAATGTTACCTACAACGAGGATACGATCCGGTTCTATTGGCTGGTTACAAACAGTGTGACAAGCAAGAAAGGGACCGTGCGCTTTGAGATCACTGCAACCGGTGTAAATGAACGCAGCGAAACCTATATGTGGCGCACACGACCAGACGGCGAGCTGAATATTTTGGAGGCTTTGAGTGGCACCAAGATGGTGGAACCGGACAACGACTGGTACACAAGCTTTGTTGCTCTGATGGACGAGAAGGTTGGCCAGGCTTCCAGCTATGCCAGTGCCGCACAGGCCAGCGCCCAGGATGCAGCCAACGCTGCGGCGGGTGTGGATAATAAGATCCAGAATGCGGCAGCAGGAATTAAACAGGAGCTGCAAAGTGACCTTGACACCAATTACACCAAGAAAACTGAGCTGACCACGGAGCTTGCCAAGTATTATAACAAGGAAGAAGTGGATGGCTTTGTCACACTGTTGGAAGGCAAGATTTCCGGGATTGACGGATTGGCGGCTTTTAACTGTGCGTATGATGCGGGCACCCGTGCTTTAACATTTTATAACGGCGATGCAGTGATTAAAACTGTAACCTTGAGCACCGACCCCAGCGCAGAGTGGACGACCGCATATGGCAAGACAGTGGATGCTAAGATCAGCGCGGCGGTAGACCCAGTAAGCACAGCGCTGGATGAATACAAGACCAGCAACAACGAAGCCGTGAAAGCTTTGCAGGATAGTGTGGGTGACCTGCCGAACACCTTGCAGAGTGATTACTATAATAAGGAAGCAACCAACAAACTGCTGGCTGATAAGGCGGACAAAACTGCTCTGGATGGATTTACCAATGATTTGACTGTGACCAAGAATACCGTGACAGCTTTGCAGGGCAGTGTGGATACGGCCAACAGCGACATTGCAGAAATCCAGGAAAAGATCAAAGATATTAAGCCCAGCAACGGCCATGAGTACGACATTACTTACACCAGTGATGACGGCCATTTGAGCCTGTTGGAAGATGGCACAACCAAGACTGTTGTTACCATTAAAGGTGGTGGCGGTGGCGGCGGTGAGACAACCAGCACCATTACCATTGAACGAATTGGTGACAGCAGCCTGACGGTAGTTCAGGGTGACAGTGCATTGATCAGCTTTAAGTTTACGAGTGTGGACAATGCTGGCGATGACACTGGCAATGCAACTGGCAACTGGTATGTGGGCAACACCAAGGTGGCAACCACGACCATTACCCAGGGCAAGAACACCTTTGATGTGACGCAATACTTGCACAGCGGTGACAACACCGTGCGGCTGCAGGTTACGGACAGCATGGGCAGTGTGGGCAGCAAGAACTGGTCGGTTAATGTTGTTGAGTTTTATTTGGAGAGTGTTTTTGATGACTCTCTTTTTTATTCCGGCGAAGTAACTTACCGGTTTACTCCGTATGGTAATATTGCCAAAAACATCAGCTTTAAGTTGGATGGCAAGGCGATTGGCGGAACAAGCACTGCAGTGACAGGCCGTCAGATGACCTACAATTTGCCCACCCAGAAGCACGGTAGCCACCTGCTGGAAGTGAGCATGACGGCGGAGATCAATGGCAAACAGGTGACAAGCAACACCCTGCACCACGATATTATGTGGGTGGAAGAGGGCAATAATACCCCGATTATCAGTTGCGCCGTGCTGGATTACAGTGCCAAGCAGTACAGCAATGTTGCGATTGACTATACCGTGTACGACCCGGCCAGCAGTAACACCAATGTGACCCTGGCTGTGGATGGCATTGTTGCCAGCAAGCTGACGGTAGGACGCACCAAACAAACCTGGACGTACAAGAGCAGCGAGATTGGCAGCCATGTGCTAACCATTACCTGCGGCGAGACGGTAAAGACCATCAATGTAAAAATTACCGAGTTGGGTATTAACATTGAGCCGGTGAAAACCAACCTGATGTTTGACTTTAACCCGGCTGGCCGAACCAATGCGGACGAAAACCGCCTGTGGACCGATGGCAATACCGCGATGACGGTAAGCGACAACTTTGACTGGAGCAATGGCGGCTACCAGATTGATGAGGACGGCGATACTTACTTTTGCGTGAAAGCCGGAACCACCGCCACGCTGGATTACAAGCTGTTTGCGGACGATGCCAAAAAGAAGGGTAAGAACTTTAAGCTGGTGTTTAAGACCACCAATGTGCGAGACTACGATGCTACGGCACTAACCTGCGCAAATGGCAACGTTGGTTTGACGGTACAGGCACAGAAGATTACCCTGACCAGCCAGCAGAATCACATTGAGCTGCCGATTTGCGAAGATGACTTTTTGGAGTTTGAGTTCAACATTTTGCCGGACAGCAAGTATAAAGAGATGGTGCTATGGTGCGACGGTATCCCCTGTAAGGTGGAACTGTACGATGCAAGCGACAACTTTACACAGGCAAGCCCGGTTGGCATTACGATTGGTTCTGCGGACTGTGATGTGCAGGTATACCGCATGAAGACCTACGGCATGGAGCTGACGGACGATGAGATCCTGGACAACTTTATTGCGGATGCCAAGAACGCCGAGCTGATGATTGAACGCTACAACCGCAACGATATTACCAATGTGAGCGGCGAACTGGATGCTGACCTTTTGGCCGAGAAGTGCCCGGACCTGCGCATTATCAAGATCAGCGCCCCGACCTTTACGACCGGCAAAAAGAATGAGGTTTTTAATACCACCATCCAGCAGATTTACAAGAACGGACGCGCTGTGGAGGATAACTGGACCGCGACCGGCAGCCATAAAGGCCAGGGCACCAGCTCCAATGCGTATGGCGAGAGCGGCCGAAACATTGATATTAACTGTTCCGGCGGATTTACGTTTGGCGCCGTTATATCTGGCATACAGACAGTTTTTTACACGCAGCAGAGACTCCATCCTATATGGCTGCTCTACGTTGTGGATAAAGTTGTTCGCCTGGAGCATAAACTGCATGTTGATATCAGGCTCATTATTTTCATCCAGCTCAACCTTTGAATATTGAATTAACGGTCCGATCTGGTTTGCTCCATGCGTCTGTATGTATGTACTTATTTTGTTAATTTCAGAATCAAAAAGATTTTGATCATCTGATTCAAGATCAAGCCTACGGACTATGACGTTTTGGAGTTTCAGTGTTTTGTTTTCATAAATATTTATGCTATTCATAATTCACTTCCTTTCTGATTTTTTATAGTATTGTTGTCAGAAGTGTTTGCAACCACTTCTGACTCTATGTAAAAGCTGTTACATACAAAATCACTACCTACTAAACTAAATATTCTTTCCCATTTAAATATTATAATTCCCCATTTCTTATCTCTTATTAAAAAATGTCCATATCCACTGTGCCAGATTTTCCAATCCATACGTAACCATTATGTTTCGCCTCCTTTGTGACAATCTTATTATTCACCAAGGGATTGTCTACAAGCAACATATATGTTATTATCGGTTTGAAATTGTTATTATCGGTTTGAAATTGTTATTAACGGTCATAATTATAAAAGAGGAACACTATGAGCCCTACAAAATATGCTATTGCCATTTGTGATGATGAAAAATACTGGCAGAATCAAATTCTTAATTGTTGTAAACTTTTGGAGAACGATATAAATTTTAATTTTGAATACCATATATTTTCATCTGGCGAAGATGTACTTAAATACCAGAGCAATATTGATATTTTGTTACTAGACGAAGAATTGCCAGGCACTTCCGGACAGTCAATTAAAGAACAGTTTGAAGCTTCAAACAAAAATACCATTATTATTTTTATTACCAGTCATAACGAAATAGTCTACGATTCTTTTGGTAAAAATGTATACGGATTTATCACAAAACCTATCAATCAAACGAATTTCAACAAGACTCTAAAGAAAACTATAAATAAAACAATAGCTGCAAAATATCTGACTCTTCCAGACTCAATTAATGATAATATCACTCTTTCATATCGTGATATTACCTATATGAAGGCAAATGGCAGCTATACCACAATTTATATGAGTGACTCAACCAGTCATCTTATCAGAAAAGGACTGAATGATCTGGAAAAAATCATTACAAACGATACCCTTATAAGAGTACATAAATCATATATCGTAAACTCATATTACATAAAAAAGTTAAATTCTGATGAACTTATTCTTACTACTGATACTACTGTTCCACTTGCGCGAAGACGTAAGAAACAGGTTCAGACTAAGATCGCACAAAATATTTATGAAAAGGCAGAGAGCATATGGAACAATTGAACACCGTAATTTTCGATATCGTAATAGAATTTTTACTTATTTTTTTATTGTACTCAGATACAATAAAAACCTCATTATATAAATTTTATACATGTGCTGTTATTTTCTTTTTCTCTGTTGTATTACTATACGTTCTACCAAATATAGCTTCTCCACTTATTGATTTTTTTCTTGAAATGCTGTTAGTATTTATCTTATTAACAGACAAATGGTACAATAAAATCGTTTCATTTGTCCTTGTATATATTTTGGATTCATTACTCTATCAGGCTCTTGCTCTTATTTGCGATTTAATCTTAGGTTTTCCAATATTTGTTGGCATGAATACGGTTAAAGAAAAAAATATAATAAAAACCATAGTAATCCTGATGCTGGCAATTGCTCTTTTTATAAAAATCAGGAAAAAATACCACTTTTCCTTATCTTTAAAAAATAAAATTTTTATATGCGGATATACAGGTACTATATGTATTATATTATCAATTTCACAGCTATACCAGAATCTGATTAATAGTTACTTTTTGTATTCATTTGCCTTACTGTGCATTGTATCATCAGGAATTATACTAGCTTACATTATCTCTTTATCCGAAAGAAATATAAATTATGAAAATCTACAGAAACAAACTCAGTATGTAAATATTTTAAAGCATTATTATAACGAAACCAAAGAGAAAAACTTAGAAATTCGCAAACTAAAACACGATATCAAAAATCAAGTTAATGTTTTATCCCAGTTACTGGAATCCGAAAACTATAAAGAAGCATTAAACTATATCGATTCTCTTAAAAAGCACACTTTAAATAAAACGCCTTCCATAATTGATACTGGAAATGTTCTTGTAAATGCTATTATTATGCAAAAGCAGGCAGAATATCCTGACATAAAAATCATATCTAAGGGGGCTATAAGAAACAATCTCACCGTTAACGACTATGATTTATGCAGTATATTGAACAATCTTCTGGATAATGCTCTTGAATACAGTGCCAAGAATAATTTTAGTACCGTCTGGTTAAACATATATCTGGAAGCTTCTGTTTTGCTCATAGACGTTGTTAATAATATATCCGCACCTATAGATATCAGTAAATTTTCTTCAACCACAAAAGCTGATAATATAAATCACGGACTTGGATTAGCAATTGTTAAAGAAACGGTTCATTATTACAATGGTTCACTTAAATATGAACTCTCTGAATCACAAATAACTGCTAAAGTTCGGTTGTTTACTGTGGAATAACTCCAACATACAACTAAAGGCGGCAAATTGCCAACAACTTGTTGACGATTTGCCGTCTCTTATTTTCTTACTACTTTATAACACTGTGATACGATATTTTGCGATACTTTACGAGGTTTCTTCCGGACAGGTCTTTGTATTCTCTTTTTTCAGCAAAGCCGCTATTTCAAACCTGCGGCTATTTCGCCAGGTAATACCCAGTACTTAGTTGCAAGCCGCCACTAACCGGGCAATGGTTACACCCTTGTAGCCCACATATAAACCAATAATCATACTCTTGATCCTTCAACCTGCTTCTTGGATACTCTGTATTTCTTATTTAATTCTGAAATTGCATCTGTAGCAGAAACTTTCTTGGTTAAGACATTTCTTACTCTTTGACGACATTCTGCATCAAATGGCATGCTTTCCATTTTGAAACTGGATTCAATACTGCTTACTCTTCTATCAACTGTCATACGCGTATCCTTTCCCCTTTCTCTTTCACAGAAAGGTATTTGTTCTTCTATAGTATACTACAAATTTCCGTATTCACTTTTCTTACCACTTTATACCACTGTGATACGATATTTTGCGATACTTTACAAGGTTTGCAAGCTAATCACTAAAGACCTTCCAGCCCTTGTAAATCAAGCATTTCCGTCACTTTCTGTCATCTACTTCTCATCAACGACCTGGAAAATGAAAAACTTAAGATAATACGACTCCGGTACATTAGCTGAGTTGGCCCACAGTATTGGATGATCCGGTCCCTGTGTGCGGAACTCCACCTGGCGCAGCCTCTTGTGAGTGGCCTTTGCCGCTTCCTTGACCGTTTTTGCAAGCAGCTCCTGCGTCATGAAATGAGAGCATGAGCAGGTAGCCAGAAATCCACCATCCTTAACAAGCTTAAGTCCTTTCATGTTAATCTCGCGGTAGCCCTTTATCGCATTTTTGGTAGCCTCACGCGACTTTGTAAATGCCGGAGGATCCAGAATGACCACATCATATTTTTCACCATCTGCAGCGAGCCGTGGCAGCTCATCCAGCACATTTGCAACGCGAAACTTCACTGTGTCTGAGAGATTATTTCTCTTCGCATTTTCTGTAGCCTGCTTAACCGCATACTCTGATATATCAAGTCCTGTGACCTCACTTGCGCCCGCAATTCCTGCATTGAGGGCAAATGTACCCATGTGCGTGAAGCAGTCGAGCACTCTTTTCCCCTTGCAGATACGCTGCATAGCAAGCCTGTTATACTTCTGGTCTAAGAAGAAGCCTGTTTTCTGTCCATTTTCCACATCGACCATATAGTGAACTGCGTTTTCTACTATCTCCACATTTGTGTCAAACTCGGCTCCTATAAAGCCTTTTACCTTAGGAAGACCTTCTTTTTTGCGCTCATTTGCATCACTGCGCTCATATACTCCACGAATATTTATTCCGTCCGCCGCCAGCACTTCCTTTAACAGTTCAACGATTTTCACCTTAAACTGCTCCATTCCAAGTGCAAGACACTCCACCACAAGCACATCTGCGTATTTGTCCACTGTAATACCCGGCAGGAAATCAGCCTCGCCAAATATCACACGACAGCAGTTTAAATCAGGCACATTATCATTGCCTCCTGCCATCACCTGCTTGCGATAATCCCAGGCATTTTGCACTCTCATCCTGAGGAAATTGTCATCAATCAGCTGGTCTGCTTTTCTTGTCATCATTCTGATACGGATTTTTGAATTCTGGTTTATGAAGCCGCGCCCCATCGGATATCCGTCAAAATCGTGTACCACAACAATATCTCCGTTCGTAAAGGTGCCTGTGATTGTGTCTATTTCATTGTCAAAAATCCATGCGCCGCCTGCTTTTATAGTGCGTCCTTCGCCTTTTTTCAGTGTTACAATTGTATGATTTTCCATATTTGTTCCTCTTCTAAATTACTTCATTATTCCTTGCTAAAATCTGATTATATAGTTTATCTGAAATTCTATAGCCTTTAGAAATAAGTTTATCTGTCGACATTCCATTTCAATTATATGAAATCCCGGCAATATTTACAATACACAAATATTTCTGCAAAACATGCCGATATATATATTATAATATAATCGTAACTATTATAACATCCGACCGGTAAATGGAGATAAATATGATTACAATTAGCTTATGCATGATAGTAAAAAATGAAGAAGAGGTGCTCGAACGATGCCTGAACAGTCTCAAAGGGCTGATGGATGAAATCATCATAGTGGACACCGGCTCGACAGACAGCACAAAGGAGATAGCTGCACGGTATACGGACAAAATCTATGATTTCTCATGGTGCGATGATTTTGCTGCGGCCAGAAATTTTTCGTTTTCCAAGGCTACGCAGGAATACATATATGCACCTGATGCTGACGAGGTGCTCGACGATACCAACCGCAGGCGTTTCATGATGCTTAAGGCTGCGCTGCTGCCGGAAATTGAGATTGTCCAAATGAAATACATTACTCCAAGCAAATTCAACACAGTGCAAAATTCATCCTCAGAGTATCGCCCGAAGCTGTTCAAGAGGCTTCGCACGTTTACATGGATTAATCCGGTGCACGAGACTGTGCGCTTAGAGCCTGTAGTCTATGACAGCGATATCTGTATACAACATCTGCCGCAGGGCACTCACGGCAAACGTGATTTTACCATATTCAAGCGCTCCTTTGAAAGAAACGGCACCCTGCCAAAAAGTATAGCGACTATGTATGCCAAGGAGCTTTTAAAATGCGGAAGCCCCGAGGATTTTACCAATGCCCTGCCATATTTTCAGGGTGAATACCGCAACAGCCCCGACATCGAATCCACCTGCGTGCTATCACGCTACTATCGCATGAATGGCGACTATGACAAATTTTTTTCTGTTGCCCTAAAAAATGTAGCAGTTGATGGCTGCAGCGAGGTGTGCTGTGAGCTCGGTGCGTACTATTTCGACAAGGCAGACTATGAGGAGGCTAGCCTGTGGTATTACAACGCTGCCTTCGAGACAAAGCCGGTACTCGATGTGGAGTGCGGCGGTGGCAAGGCGCTTCATGCCCTGTCTGAGTGCTACTCAAGATGGGCTGATGAGAAGCAGAAAAAGCTTGATTCGCTTCCTCCTAAATCAAGGAATGTATTTAAAGGCGATAAGGAGCTGATTGATTCACTGCGCAGCCAGGCGGCCGATTACCAAAAGCAGGCTGAGGAATGGATGCTTCCGGAGGGTGACTAGCAGAGGCTGTCATATAAAAGTCTCTACCAGCATTTACCAACTTGTAAAATTCTCTCTAAAGTGATAATATAGAAGTTATAGAGTTTGTTATTTTTTTAACGTAGCATTTTGCTACTATCATTTTAGGTATCTAAGGAGGATTTTATGAGCTTTTTAGAAGAGTACAAGCAGAAACTTGTCTCAGCAGATGAGGCAGTAAAGATTGTCAAATCAGGCGACTGGGTTGACTACGGCTGGTGCACAGGCACACCTGATGCCCTCGACAAGGCACTTGCCAGAAGAACTGATGAACTTAAGGATGTCAATGTACGTGGTGGTATTTTGCTTAAGCCACTTGCCATTTTCGAGCGTGAGGATGCCGGCGAGCATTTCACATGGAACTCATGGCATATGGGCGGTTATGAGAGAAGGCTTATCAAGAGAGGCTGTTCTTTCTACTCACCAATCCGTTACTCAGAGCTTCCTCGTTATTATAGAGATTCAACAACACCTGACGATGTCGCTATGTTCCAGGTTGCACCGATGGATTCACACGGTTACTTCAACTTTGGTCCTAACGCATCTCACCTCGGTGCTGTATGCGAGACTTCAAAGAAAATCATCGTTGAGGTCAATGAAAACATGCCTCGCTGTCACGGCGGTTCAGAGGCCAATGTACATATTTCACAGGTTTCTTACATTGTTGAGGGTGACAACCCTGCAATCGGAGAGCTTGGTGCCGGTGGTCCTGCAACAGATGTAGACAAGAAGGTTGCAGAGCTTATCGTTGACCAGATTCCAAACGGTGCCTGTCTCCAGCTCGGTATCGGCGGAATGCCAAACGCAGTAGGCTCACTCATCGCTGAGTCAGACCTCAAGGATCTCGGTGTCCACACAGAGATGTACGTTGACGCATTCGTTGACATCGCAAAGGCCGGAAAAATCACAGGAGCAAAGAAAAACATCGACCGTTATCGTCAGGCTTACGGCTTCGGTGCCGGAACCAAGAAGATGTACGATTACCTCGATGAGAATCCTGAGCTCATGAGTGCCCCGGTAAGCTACACAAATGATATCAAAAATATTGCCGCACTTGACAATTTCATCTCAATCAATAACTGTGTAGACCTTGACCTCTTTGGACAGATCAGCTCAGAGAGCTCAGGCACAAAGCACATCAGTGGTGCCGGCGGACAGCTTGATTTCGTTCTCGGTGCTTATATGTCAAACGGTGGAAAGAGCTTTATCTGCTGCTCTTCAACCTTCACCGACAAGCAGGGCGTAGTTCACTCACGTATCCGTCCTACTCTTGTAGAGGGTTCTGTCGTTACTGACACAAGAGCCAACACTCACTATATCGTTACAGAGTATGGTATGGTAAATGTAAAGGGTCTTTCTACATGGCAGAAGGCAGAGGCAATCATCTCAGTTGCTCATCCTGATTTCCGTGATGATCTCATCAAAGAGGCTGAGAAGATGCACATTTGGAGAAGATCTAACAAATAATTAACTTTGTATATGATTTTTACAATAAAAGCGGTTTCAAGACGAAATGTCTTGAAACCGCTTTTGTGTTCTTAATCCGTCCCACAAACTATATTTTCAAAAAGTTAAAGCACCTCTTTTAGCACTTCCTCAATCTCGCTCTTTGCTGCCTTGACAGAGCCCTGCACCATAACCGGCTTACCGCCGCCTCTGGCACCCAGCTTATTCCTAAGTGCTGCGGCAACTGTATTGCAGTCTGCATTCTTGCTTCCGATAATAAAGCTATAGCCCGCCTCATCATTTCCTGTAAAAAATGCACTAAAGCCACTATATTTCTCCACAAGGCCATTGACGCAATTTCTTGCTGTATTCGTATCAATGCCGTCCTCAAAC